>Ga0302169_10000001_pt1 | contig 130046 bp, 133 predicted proteins | sample I_Fen_N1_3_FD_193493 | JGI IMG/M metagenome (GOLD analysis project Ga0302169, IMG submission 193493) | Peat permafrost microbial communities from Stordalen Mire near Abisko, Sweden - I_Fen_N1_3 | ecosystem: Environmental > Terrestrial > Soil > Wetlands > Permafrost | place: Sweden: Abisko...
TTTTCGCCGACTTATGATTTTTTGAGCCTCAAGTAGTGAGGGCATCAAAAATCGGTGGGTACTTCAGACCTTCCCTAGGTCGCCGCTTCTGGACTTGGCTCAGCTTTTTTGGCGCCAGTCGCTGACAGTATCAACACATCTGGCGACTTTCAAAACATAGCACGGTGACTGTTCAGCTTTGTCGGGTTTGCAGTGCTCGCATCGATCACGAACTTTGTTTGGATTTCCAATATTTGGAAAGTCTGCTTGGCGCCATTTCAGATAAGACTGGTTGTGAAGTGCTGTAATTGTAAAGCTGGTGTGACATTTCAAGCGGTTAGAGGTTGAATGCTATATCTGGGATTTTGTTATAAACATCGCTATAAAATAATATAATGATAAATCGCTTTTTCGACTATTGTAAAATTCGATTGATGTTCGGAATTTGGTGTTGGCGGCTGGTGATTTATATCCTTGTTTCGAGGACGATTTTCTGGTTGTTTGGAGTGGGGCAGTTCGAGAGTTAAAGTCGGATACGGTCATTAATTACTTGTAGTGTACGGTAGGTGCGTGATGACTAGTCTTAGGAAGGTTTGCTTAGGTGTTGCTGTGGTTTTTTTTGTGAAATTGTTTGCTGTTTTTGCGTACGGAGATGATCTTCCCCCAGTACCGCCGCCAGACGTACCTTCAGGAGGACCATTGCCGTCTACGCCTATAGGGGCGACTTGGTTTCCTTCGAATCCTAAAGTCGCGGAGGCTTTTAGAACCCAATCAGAGAAAGATAGAGAATCTTTGGAAAATAAGAGAGCCGCGCAACCTGGAAAAAATTTAGACGGTTATTTTCAGGGGATTGGCAAGTACAAACAAAATATCCAGATTTATCATAATGCAAATACTACATTCCAAAAACAGTAAACGAGTGAGCGGGGTGTTCAGTCATGAAGGTTGCTGATTTCTGGCATTCGCTTACAGGATTGTTTGGACCTGTGGTTCTCGTTACGACGGTATTTTGCCTGGCTGCATTACTAGTGGTTCGATTGAGTAAACATTCGCACGTTCCAGGGCAGCGTGCATTTATCGACGCTTTTGGTTTTTTAGGTAGCATCACAGGTATCATTGCGGGAGTCAGTCAAGAATCTATTGTGAGTGCATTACTTACTGGGCTTCTTGGGGTTATATCGTCGTTGCTGGCATATTTATTAGGTAAGGAATCTCTTATCGAATGGCGTCCTGTTATTCCTGTTGCACTGACGTTGTTGCTTTTGTCGACGTTAGCAGGGCTTACCATGGGTTCTATTTATAAAAAAGAACGTACGGAGTACGAGCGTGCTTATGCGCGGCGAATGATGCTTTATGAAAAGGTAGACTTGGAAGTTTGCAAGGAAGGGCAGTTAAGAAAGCTGAGAGGAGACCCCATGCCGCCTGGTTATGTATTGGCAACCTGTGTTTTATGAGTTTGAATGCCCAAGATTTGTATCGTTGTTTTTCGTAAGGTTCTACTTGGGTGGGCACTCTTTTATCTGGGGCGAGAACTAAAGTTTGCAAGGCTCAATTGATCTGCGGGCGAGCTTGTCCAAGGTGTTGCTGAATGCAATTGTTTTAATGTCGTCTGTCTTGGTTTTTATTACGGCGGGATAGGCGTCGCCGTACTTTCGAAAGGTTTCCCATCACGTTCATAGCGCTGCGCGGGACCCTGAAAGACATCCCGTTTTTTGCTGGTAACCTCAATGAACTGAACACTGGTATCAGATGCGTCGCTGGAACTCATCGGTGTGATCGGGAAGACCATTACGTCCATCGGCGCTCCCGCATTAATTAATTTGAAATGCCTCCCTTCCTTCGAATACCAGTCAAACCCATATTTCTCCTTGGCGCTGCCCAGCCGTTCACGGTTTTCCTAGCGGTGTCCACGGACAACAGGCATTCGGCCGCGTCGTAACCGTCGAGGCGGTGACCGGTGAAATTGTGGGCGCTGGCGTAGCGCATGTCCTGTTCGATGCTCGGGTCGATGGTGCGCAAATACACCATGTTCGCAGGCCTTGGTTCGGCACTGGCCGTGGCGCAAATGACAAAACTTATCAGTAGCGCTAAAACGCGATTGCGCACGCTTGTCGCCTTCATACAAATTAAATAAATATGTAACAAGATTTCACCATTGCACAGGCAGGGTAACGGGGCGGCGTGTCAACGATGTCACGGGCCTCAAGGACTTATCAATGGTGCCGGGTACGAAGTTGAATCGGGTTTCGAACAATAATGAGGTGCTATGACTGTTCTGGTTACCGGCGCTGCCGGTTTTATTGGTTATCACACGGTTAAACGGCTGTGCCAGCAAGGTCTTGATGTCGTCGGTATCGATAACCTCAACGACTACTACAGCGTAGAACTCAAACAGGCACGGCTCAACGAATTGAAGTCGTTGCCGGGGTTTCGTTTTCAGCGACTGGATATTGTCGATAAAGCGGCCCTGATGGCGCTTTTCCAGGAACATCGATTCACTGAGGTCGTGCATCTGGCCGCTCAGGCCGGCGTTCGCTACTCGCTGGACAACCCCGACGTCTACGCGCAATCGAACCTGGTGGGGTTTGTGAATGTGCTGGAAGCCTGCCGGCACCATCGCCCCGAGCATTTGATCTACGCGTCGAGCAGCTCGGTCTATGGCACCAACAGCAAAATGCCGTTCAGTGTTGAAGACGCCGTCGAGCACCCGGTTTCGCTGTATGCCGCCAGCAAGCGCGCCAATGAACTGCTCGCGCACAGCTATTGCCATCTCTATGGAATTCGCGCCAGTGGCCTGCGGTTTTTCACGGTTTACGGCCCTTGGGGCAGGCCGGACATGGCGTTGTTCAAGTTCACCCGGGCGATGCTCAACGACGAACCGATCGACATCTATAACCACGGCGAGATGGCGCGGGACTTCACTTACATCGATGACATCGTCGAGAGCATCGCGCGCCTGCGGCCCAAGCCGCCGGTAGCGGACAGTGCCGGCGAAGGCGCCAACCGGATTTTCAACATCGGACGGGGCGAACCCATGCCGTTGCTGGCGTTCGTCGAGTGCCTGGAAAACGTGCTGGGCATCAAGGCGCGGCGCAACTATTTGCCGCTGCAAGCGGGCGATGTCATCAAGACCTGGGCCGATGTGTCGGCATTGGCAGACTGGGTCGACTTCCGCCCGCGTGTGGCGATCGAGACCGGTGTGGCGGAGTTTGTGCAGTGGTATCGGCACTTTTATCAGCGATGAAGCGTTCACCCTTGAGACCAACCATTAGCGGGGGGAGAACCCTATGAGCCAAGACATCTTCGTATCGGTACTGATTCCGGCGAAAAACGAATCCAACAACCTCAAGCCCTTGATTGAGGAAATCTGCGCAGCGTTGGCGGATGAAGCCTACGAAATCATCGTCGTCGACGATGGCAGCACCGACGCCACCCTGCACCAACTGCAGCAGATCAAAAACAGCGGTCTGAGCACGCTGCGCATTCTGTGCCATGAGCGTTCGCTGGGCCAAAGCACCTCGCTTTATCATGCTGCGCTCGCCGCACGCGGGCAGTGGCTGGCGACGCTCGATGGTGATGGCCAAAACGACCCGGCGGACATCCCCGGCATGTTGCAACTGGTGCGCGGTGGCCACGGTCCCGTCGACGTTCAACTGGTGGCCGGTCACCGCGTCAACCGCCGCGACACCGCCAGTAAACGCTGGGCCTCGCGCTTCGCCAACGGACTGCGCCGACGCATGCTCAACGACGCCACCCCGGACACCGGTTGCGGGCTGAAGCTGATTGAGCGGGCGGCGTTTCTGCGCTTGCCGTACTTCGACCACATGCACCGGTTTCTGCCAGCACTGATCCAGCGTCACAACGGCCGAATGATCGTCCACCCGGTCAACCATCGTCCGCGTACGGCGGGGGTGTCCAAGTACGGCAACCTCGACCGGGCGCTGGTGGGCATTCTTGATCTGGTCGGGGTCTGGTGGCTGATCAAACGCACGCGCCTGAACACCAAGGCGCAGGAGATCGAAGGATGAACCTCTCCCGCGAAGCCCTTTGGCTGGCGGTCGGCTTCATAGGCCAGATCGCCTTCACCGGTCGCTTTGTCCTGCAATGGTTGTACAGCGAATACCAGAAACGCAGCGTGATCCCGACGAGTTTCTGGTACTTGAGCATCGTCGGCAGCACGCTGCTGCTCGCGTACGCCATTTACCGCCAGGACCCGGTGTTCATCGCCGGCCAGGCATTTGGCTCGATTGTGTACCTGCGCAATTTGCAACTGATTGCCAAAAGCACCCCCGCTAAGGAATGAGTCATGCGTAGAACGCTATCGCCCGGTGTCGAGTGCCTGGGCTTGATGTTGCTGGCCCTGCTGCTGATCGGCGCAGGGTTGGGCCTGCGTCAGCCGCAGAACGTCGACGAGGAACGATTCCTCGGCGTTGCCCTGGAAATGTTGCACAACAGCGCGTGGCTGATTCCGCACCGGGCGGCAGAGATCTACGGCGACAAGCCGCCGATTTTCATGTGGACCGTGGCGTTTTTCACTTGGCTGACCGGCAAGCCTGCGATTGCCCTTTATATTCCGGGCCTGTTGTCCGGCGTGACGGTCACCGCAGTGGTCTACGATTTGGGCCGACGTCTGTGGAACCAGCGCATTGGCCGGATCGCGGCCTTGTTGTACCTGGCGACGTATCAGACCTACAGCATTTTGCAGACCGGTCAGATCGACAGCTTTTTGGTGCTGTTCACCTCGGTCGGCCTTTACGGCTTGGCGCGTCACCTGCTACTCGGCCCGGCCTGGCGCTGGTTTTATATCGGCTGCGCGGCCATGGGCGTGGGCGTCATCACCAAGGGGGTCGGGTTCGTTCCGGCGCTGATGTTGATTCCGTATGCCTATGCGGTGCGCAAAGACTGGCCCGGCGTGGTGGCGATGCCGGGCGAGGCGCGCAAGTGGTGGCTGGGACTGGCGGTGATGTTGGGCGCCACGGCGATCTGGTTGCTGCCCCTGGCGTTGTCCATCGTGCTCACTGGCGGCGCCGATGAAATCGCCTATGCCAAGGAAATATTGCTGCGTCAGACCGCAGGGCGGTATGCCGCGGCCTGGGACCATCGTGAACCGTTCTGGTACTTCTTCGTTTACGTGATCCCGCAATACTGGCTGCCACTGGTGCTGGCGTTTCCGTGGCTGGTGCCCGCATGGCGTCGACAATTGCAAAAGCACGATGGCCGGGTGTTGGTGCTGCTGGGTTGGGTCCTGCTGGTGGTGCTGTTTTTCTGCATCAGCAGCGGCAAACGCAAGTTGTACATCTACCCCGCGCTACCCGGGTTGGTGTTGGTGGCGGCACCGTTGATTCCCTGGTTGCTCAAACGCTGGTTCAGCCAGCGCCCGCGCGGTCGACAAGTGTTCCAAGCGGTGGCTCTGATCTGGTTTGCGCTGTGGTTTGCCCGTGGCTTCATCGAACCGATCAGGGACGGGGCCAACCCGCATAACGCGATCATGGCGCAAGCCGCGACCATGACTGGCGGCGCAGAACTGGTGTTGGTCGACTGGCGTGAAGGTCACTGGTTGTACGCCCGACAACCGATTGTGCATTTCGGCATGGCCGGTTCTTCGGTCGAGCAAGCGGCACAATGGCTGCGCGACCATCCCAAGGCTTACGCGCTGGTTCCCGATGAGGAACTGGGCAAGTGTTTCAATCCCCAAACGGCCCGTGAGTTGGGCGAAACCTCGCGTGCCCAGTGGTCGATTGTGGGGGCCGACGCGGATAACGGTAAATGTCATCCGTTGCCGCCCGCCAACGTCTATCACTTCACCTGGAATGAGCGAGTCAATGAGTTGAAAGCGGCGCTGCGCTGATTTCGATCACACTTATTTCCTGCGAATAAGGCAATTTGCTGGCCCCGCTGGCGCAAAACACTCGCCAAAATCACTTTATTTTCAGGTGGTTAGGCGGAATGCAATTGCGCAATGTAGCGATCACGATGATCTCGTTTACCCTGGCGAGCATGGCCGGCGCGGCCCAGGCCAGGGAGTTGGTGGCCAATGACCGATACATGTGCGACTGGGGGGCCGGGACGGCAGCCAGGGCCCAGGAGCTGAAGTTGTCCGGGGTGTCGCTGTATGCCGCTCGCAAGAAGGTACAGACCTACAAATTCAACAAGCCGTGGATGCACATGATGGCCATGGGCATCACCGAGCAGACGTACGACAGCCCGTCGCGGTTCAAACCGGCTGCGGTGCGACAGAGTTTTTATGAAGAGTGCATTCGGTACAAGTTGGCGCGCAAGTAAGCACTTGCGAAATGACGACGAACCTGTGGCCAGGGAGCTTCTGTGGCAAGGGGGCTTGCCCCCGTTGGACAGCGCAGCTGTCCCTTTTTTGGGGCCGCTTCGCAGCCCAACGGGGGCAAGCCCCCTCGCCACAGGTTACTCATCACTTGTAGATCTGGACTTCGTCACTTCAAACACTGCGCCCCAGCCTTGGCCACTTGCGCATCCTGTTCGGCCTTGACCCCGGACACGCCGACCGCACCGATCACCTGACCGTCGTAAACAATCGGCACACCACCCTCAAGGGACGTCAACAACGGCGCCGATAAAAAGGCGAAGCGTCCCCCGTTGACCATGTCCTCATAACCCTTCGATTCCCGCCGGCCCAAGGCCGAAGTGCGGGCTTTTTCGGTGGCGATGTAAGCGCTGCTGGCCGCGCACCCGTCGAGGCGTTCGAGCGCCAGCGGATGGCCGCCGTCATCGACAATCACAATGGTTACCGCCCATTGATTGTTCTGGGCTTCGGTGCGGGCGGCGGCGAGGATCTGGCTGACCTCAGCCTGACTCAGTACGGCTTTACTCTTCATGGCGATTGCTCCAAAGGGTGATCAGGGCAGGGCGGCTTCCACCAGCTCAATCCAGTGCCGGACCGGGGTTCGACCCGCGCCGTCGAGGTGGGACTGACAGCCGATATTGGCGGTGACAATGACTTCGGGATGGCCGCTCTCCAGCGCATTGAGCTTGTTGTCGCGCAGTTGCCGGGACAGTTCCGGTTGAGTCAGCGAATAGGTGCCCGCCGAGCCGCAACACAAGTGGCCGTCGGGCACGGGCGTGAGGTTGAAACCCAAGCGTGTCAGCAGCGCCTCCACCGCGCCACCGAGTTTTTGCGCGTGCTGCAAGGTGCAGGGGCAATGGAACGCCAGGCGCTGGTCGCTGTGGATGCCGAGGGTTTCCAGGGGTTCATCGCGCAGCACTTCGACCAGGTCCCTGGCCAGTGCGCTGACCTTATGCGCCTTGTCGGCATAGGCCGGATCGCTGCGGAGCAAGTGACCATAGTCCTTGATGAAGGCACCGCAACCGCTGGCCGTTTGCACGATGGCTTCAACGCCGTTTTCAATGGCCGGCCACCACGCATCAATGTTGTGTCGTGCGCGATCAAGGCCGGCGGCCTGGGCATCGAGGTGATAATCGACGGCACCGCAGCACCCGGCTTCGCGGCTCGGCAGGACGCTGATGCCCAGTCGATCCAGCACCCGTGCAGTGGCGGCATTGGTGTTGGGCGACAACCCCGGTTGCACGCAACCTTCCAGTATCAGCACCTGCCTGGCGTGGCGCACCGTCGGACGTGGTTTGGCCGGGTACACACGGCGAGGCAACTTGGCCTGCAGGGTGTTCGGCAACAAGGCACGGAACACCTGACCACTGCTCACCAGCACTTTGAACAATCCCGGATTGGGTACCACGCGTCGCAACCCTTCGCGCAGCAAGCGCTGTTCGAGCGGGCGCGGCACGGCGGCGTCCACCACTGCGCGACCGATGTCGAGCAAGTTGTGGTAATCGACGCCAGAGGGGCAGGTGGTTTCGCAGTTGCGGCACGACAGGCAACGATCGAGATGCTGCTGGGTTTTTTGCGTGACTTCGTTACCTTCCAGCACTTGCTTGATCAGGTAGATGCGACCTCTCGGGCCATCCAGTTCATCGCCCAGCAACTGATAGGTCGGGCAGGTGGCATTGCAAAAACCGCAGTGCACGCAGGTGCGCAGAATACTTTCGGCTTCTTCGGCGCGGGGCAGTTGGCGGGCCTGTTCGCTGAGCGTGGTTTGCATGGGTCAACACTCCGCGTACAGGCGACCGGGGTTGAAAATGCCCCGTGGGTCAAGTTGCTGCTTCAGGTTTTGCTGGTAGCGCATCAGCGCAGCAGGCAACGGTTGGAACGGGCTGTCGATCAGGCCATGGCTGTAGCAGGTCACATGCCCGCCGACCTCGCCGACGATCTTGCGAATGAACGCTGCCTGCGCCTCTGATTTGAGCCAGCGCTGTGCGCCGCCCCAATCGATCAGTTGAACGCCGGGCAAGGACAGCCGGGGAGTGTTATGGGGCAAGGACAAGCGCCAAAGGGGTTGGTCCTCGTCAAAGAAACTCAGTCGATGTTCGTTGATGTCCGCCCAATAGCTCGCGTCCAGCAACTCGCCGCCCAATCGATCATGGGCCGCCGCCACCGAACCTTCGCCGCCCTCAAGCCGCAGGTGCAGGCGTTGCCCGTCGTGGCACGCGGCGCTGATCGGCAAGGGCTGCTGGCCCCATTCCGCGAGGCGCAGCAAGGCGCGGTCGCTGTCCATGTCCAGGCTGATGCTCAGGCACTGACGCGGTTTGGGCAGGACCTTGAGCGACACTTCCGTCACCACCCCCAGCGCCCCGTAACTGCCGGCCATCAAGCGCGACAGGTCGTAGCCGGCGACGTTTTTCATGACTTCGCCACCGAAGCGCAGATGCTTGCCGTACCCGGTGATCACCCGCGTGCCGAGGACAAAATCCCTGACCGAACCCGACCACGGGCGCCGAGGTCCCGACAAGCCGCAGGCAATCATGCCGCCGACGGTGGCGCCTTCACCGAAGGAGGGCGGTTCGCACGGCAGCATTTGCTGTGCGTCGTCCAATACTTCAGCCAGTTCTGACAACGGCGTGCCGCAGCGGACGGTGATCACCAGTTCGGTCGGGTCGTAGCTGACGATGCCTCGGTGGGTGCGCGTGTCGAGCACTTCACCGGCGACGATGCGTCCCAGGAACGCCTTGCTGTTGGAGCCCTGAATGCGCAACGGCGTGGCGTTTTGCAGCGCTTGATTGACCTGCTCCAGCAGCGCCGCGCTGTCGTCCATGTCGTGTTCGCTACGCATCAGAAGCGCTCCAGGTCAGGGAAGGGCAACTGCCCCAAATGCACGTGCATCGCGCCAAACTCGGCGCAGCGGTGCAAGGTCGGAATGTTCTTGCCGGGATTGAGCAGGCCGCCCGGATCGAAGGCGGCTTTGACCGCATGGAACACCGTCAGCTCATCGCTGTTGAACTGCGCGCACATCTGATTGATCTTCTCGCGACCCACGCCGTGTTCACCGGTAATGCTGCCGCCAACCTTCACGCACAACTCGAGGATCTTGCCGCCCAGGGTTTCGGCGCGGTCAAGTTCACCGGGCTGGTTGGCGTCGAATAAAATCAGTGGGTGCATGTTGCCGTCGCCGGCGTGGAACACGTTGGCCACCCGCAGGCCGTATTCATCCGAGAGTGACGCGATAGCCCTCAACACACCGGGCAACTCGCGGCGCGGGATCGTGCCGTCCATGCAGTAGTAATCCGGTGACAGGCGTCCCACGGCCGGAAAGGCATTCTTGCGCCCGGCCCAGAAGCGCACGCGTTCGGCTTCATCGCGAGCCTGGCGGACTTCTGTAGCGCCGGCCTGTTCCAGCACCTGGCGCACGCGGTCGCAATCATCGTGGACGTCGGCTTCAACGCCATCGAGTTCGCACAACAAAATGGCTTCGGCGTCGACGGGGTAGCCAGCGTGGATAAAATCTTCGGCGGCGCGAAGCGCCAGGTTGTCCATCATCTCCAGGCCGCCGGGGATGATGCCGGCGGCAATGATGTCGCCTACCGCGCGGCCGGCCTTTTCCACGGAGTCGAAGGCGGCCAGCAGCACTTTCGCGGTTTGCGGTTTGGGCAGCAGTTTGACCGTCACCTCGGTGATCACTCCCAGCATGCCTTCGGACCCGGTGAACAAGGCCAGCAAGTCGAAGCCGGGTGAGTCGAGGGCTTCGGAGCCCAACGTCAGGTATTCGCCCTCGACGGTCAGGATGTCGAGCTTGAGCAGGTTGTGCACGGTCAGACCGTACTTGAGGCAATGCACGCCACCGGCGTTTTCGGCGACGTTGCCGCCAATGGAACAGGCAATCTGCGAGGACGGATCCGGCGCGTAATACAAGCCAAACGGCGCAGCGGCCTGGGAAATGGCCAGGTTGCGCACCCCCGGCTGAACCCGCGCGGTGCGGGCGGCGGGGTCGATGTGCAGGATGTTATTGAAGCGCGCCATCACCAGCAGCACGCCTTTCTCCAGCGGCAATGCACCGCCGGATAACCCGGTGCCGGCGCCACGGGCAACCACCGGGACGTGCCGCTCATGGCAGACTTGAAGGATGCCCTGGACTTCGTCGAGGTGGCGGGGCAATACCACCAGCAGTGGTGTTGTGCGATACGCGGAGAGCCCGTCGCATTCATACGGTCTGAGCTCTTCCTGCTGATGCAGAATGTCCAGATCCGGCAAGCGCGCGCGTAGCGCCTGGAGCAAGGCGGCCTTGTCGACGTCGGGCAAAACGCCGTCGACGCGTTCATCGTAAAGAATGTTCATAGCCTGATCGTGACCCTCGGTTGTTCTTATTAGAGGTCCTTCGGTGCCAGCTAACGTGCATCATTGGCCTGACGGGTTTTTCTGTCTATGCGTTGTTTCTCAGGCTTTTCGGCGGATAAACAAAAGCCGCCTAAAAACATTAGCTTATAGCTGCTGATAGATATTGATTGCAGGCGTGGACAGGCGTCTGAGTTCACGCATTACCCCTCAAACCCCGTTATTGAAAAACGGCGCGACTGTCGTGAAAACGACCTGTTTACGCTGAACGCGAACCTTCGCGACTTTTCTGTTGAACGACTGTTCAGCTTCGACTATGTTGGTGACCACCTCCCCGGCGGGTAGCGCGGGCTTGCGTTTCTTCAATTCGAACGAGGCACTGGCATGCGGTTTTCACCTTTTGTTGAGCGGATTTCAGGCGACGGTGTGGCTGCCTGGGATATTCACAATGCAGCCTTTGAAGCCCAGCGCCGTGGCGAGGATGTGATCATTCTCAGCGTCGGTGATCCGGATTTCCCCACGCCCGATTTCATTACCGATGCCGCCATCGAAGCGCTGCGCGAGGGCGACACCCACTACACCGAAATCGCCGGGCGTCAGGCCTTGCGCGAAGCTATCGCCAACCGCTACAGCCCATTGTTCGGCCGTGAGGTGCAAGCACCTAACGTGATCGTCGCGGCCGGGGCGCAGAACGCGTTGTTCATTACCTCGATGTGCCTGCTCAACACGGGCGATGAAGTGATTGCCCTGGACCCGATGTACGTGACGTACGAGGCGACACTCAAGGCCGCCGGCGCCACGCTAGTGCGGGTGCCGTGCTCGGCGGACTCCGGTTTCAGGCTCGACGCCGCCGTGTTGGCCAAGGCCATCACCCCGCGCACCCGGGCGATTTTCTTCTCCAACCCGAACAACCCCACCGGCGTAGTGCTCAACCGTGAGGAGCTGCAAGCCATCGCCGACCTCGCCATCGAACATGACCTGTGGGTGGTGGTCGACGAAGTCTACGAAAGCCTCGCCTTCGAACGCGAACACCTCAGTCTCGCGGCGTTGCCGGGCATGGCCGAGCGCTGTGTGGTGGTCGGCAGCCTGTCGAAATCCCATGCTATGACCGGCTGGCGGATCGGCTGGATCGTTGCCAACGAAGCCTTGATTGCCCACGCCGAAACACTGGTGCTGAGCATGCTCTATGGCTTGCCGGGGTTTGTCATGGAAGCCGCACTTAAAGCGGTGCAGGCCCACGAAGACGTGACCCACGGCATGCGCGACATCTATCGCCGTCGGCGTGATCTGGTGGTCACGAGCCTGTCGGGTTGCCCGGGCATTTCAGTGCTCAACCCCGATGCCGGCATGTTCGTATTAATGGACGTGCGTGACACCGGGCTGACGTCGCTGGAGTTCGCCTGGCGTTTGCTGCGCGAGGCGCGCGTCTCGGTCCTCGACGCAGCCGCGTTTGGCGAGCCGGCGCAAGGTTTTGTGCGGTTGTCGTTCACGTTGGGTGAAGAACGACTGGCCCAGGCCTGTCAGCGTATTCGCGATTTTGTCCTGGTATTGAAAGGTGAAGCGCCACGACCGGCGATCAGTCGTGTCACTTGCGAGGCCACTGTTGCGCCGGTCACGACCAAGACCATGATCGAAGTCGATGGCCTGCACAAACGCTTCGGCAATATCGAAGTGCTCAAGGGCGTCTCGCTGACGGCCCGCGAAGGCGATGTGATCTCCCTGATCGGCGCCAGCGGCTCGGGCAAAAGTACCTTGCTGCGCTGCATCAACATGCTCGAAGTGCCGGACCAGGGGCGCATTCTGGTGGACGGCGAAAGCATCAAGCTCAACCACGACCGTCCCGGCGCGCCGCTGGTGTCCGACGCCAAACAGCTGGTGCGGATCCGTTCGAGCCTGGGCATGGTGTTTCAGAACTTCAACCTCTGGCCCCATCGCACGGTGCTGGAAAACCTCATCGAAGCGCCGACCCAGGTCCTGCGTGAAAGCCGTGCCGAAGCCACTGAACGGGCTGAAGCCTTGCTGGAACGTGTCGGGCTTGCGGCCAAGCGCAACGAGTACCCGGCGTTTCTCTCCGGGGGACAGCAACAACGGGTGGCCATCGCCCGGGCCCTGGCCATGCGGCCCAAGGTCATGCTGTTCGATGAACCCACCTCGGCACTCGACCCGGAACTGGTCGGCGAAGTGCTGCGGGTGATCCGCTCCCTCGCGGAAGAAGGCCGGACCATGATCCTGGTGACCCATGAGATGGCCTTTGCCCGCGATGTCTCGTCCAAAGTCGCCTATTTGCACCAAGGGCTGATCGAGGAAACCGGTTCGCCGGATGAAGTGTTCGTACACCCACGCAGTGAACGTTGCCGACAGTTCGTCAACGCACATCAGACTCGCTAAAACAACATAAAAAGACGGGGAAAAATCATGGGAAATCGACGTTTGGCAAACTGGTTTACCGGCGCGGCCTGCTTGTTGCTGGCCGGCATGAGCGCTGCGCAAGCCCAGCCGATCAGGTTCGCAGTCGCCGCCGAACCCTATCCGCCGTACACCGAAAAGCAGGCCAACGGTGAGTGGAAGGGCTTTGAAGTCGACCTGATCCACAAGCTGTGCAGCGAGATGAAAGCCGAGTGCGAGATCAAGGAAGTGGCGTGGGACGGCATCATCCCCTCGTTGCTGGCGAAGAAGATCGACGTGATTTTTTCCTCGATGTCGGTCACCGAAGAGCGCGAAAAACAGATCGCCTTCAGCAAGGCCTACTACGACTCGGTGATCGCGATTGTCGGGCCCAAAGACGCGTCTGTTAAGAAGTACCCGGACGACCTCAAGGGCAAAACCATTGGCGTGCAGAACTCCACGGTGAGCGCCAGCTACCTGAAGACGTACTACGAAAAAATTGCCGACGTGAAGTATTACGACACCCAGGACTCGGCCAACGCCGACCTGATTGCCGGTCGTATCGACTTGATGATGGCGGACGGCACGGCCATGGCGGCCTTCGTCCAGACCCCGGATGCCAAGGACCTGGCCTACCTCGGCGCAGTGCCTTACGACCCGATCTTCGGCAAAGGCGTGGGCGCCGGTATGCGCAAGGACGACACCGAACTCAAGGCCAAACTCGACACGGCCATCAAGACTTTGCTCGCGAGCAAGGACTATGACGACCTGTCCCAACACTACTTCGGCACCAGCGTGAAACCGGCGTTCTGACCTCAACACATACCCCTGTAGGAGCCGGGCTTGCCCGCGATGGCGCCTTTGATATCGCCAAAAGCATCGCGGGCAAGCCCGGCTCCTACAGATGTTGAGTGATGCCGTGAAGTGCTTTAACTGGAGAGTGAAATGCCGGCAATGTTCGAGTTGATCAATTTCAGCGAACAGGGATGGGGCAGTGCGCTGTTGAAAGGGCTCTGGATGACCCTGCAGATTTCCGCCGGGGCGTTTGTGCTCGGGCTCCTGATCGGTCTGGTGGTGGCCTGCCTCAAGCTGAGCGCGCCAAAACCGATCGCAGCACTGATGCGTACCTACACCACATTATTTCGGGCAGTGCCGGAGTTGTTGCTGATCCTGCTGCTGTACTACGTCGGTTCGATGCTGCTCAATTCGCTGATGGCGCAAATGGGTTACGACAGCGTGAATGTCAGCGGCCCGTTGGCGGCGATTGTGGTGCTGGGGCTGGTGCAGGGCGCCTACGCCTCAGAGATTTTTCGGGCGGCGATCCAGGCGATACCGTTTGGTCAGATCGAGGCAGGCAAGGCGTTCGGCTTGAGCGGCTTCGGCCTGTTCCGGCGGGTCACGCTGCCGATCATGGCGCCTTACGCCATGGCCGGGATGGCCAACCTGTGGATCAACCTGATCAAGGACAGCGCATTGATCAGCGTGGTCGGCACCAACGAGCTGCTGTACACCGCCAAGCAAGGCGCGGGCTCGACGCGTCACTACCTGTTGTTCTACCTCACCGCCGCGGCGATGTATTACGCGGTGACGTTGGTGTCCAACTACCTGTCGGGACGGCTTGAGCGACGCATCCGTCGCTGGATGCCTTTGGCTGAGTGAACGAAATGATTCCAGCGTGGATAGTTGAATACGCGGCGCTGTTGGGCCGGGGGCTGCAAACGACCATCACGATTTTGTTGATTTCCAGCGTGTTCGGTTATGCGCTCGCGGTGCTGGTGGCGCTGGCACGGATCTCGAAAAACAAAGTGATCGCCAAGGTCAGCCTGCTCTATACCAGCGTGACGCGCGGTACGCCGTTGCTGATCCAGATCTACATCTTCTACTACGGCCTCGGCAGCCTGTTTGCGCAGTTCCCGTTGATTCGCGGCAGCTTCCTCTGGCCGTACCTGCGCGACGGCTACTGGTACATCGTGTTTGCCTTGGTAGTGTCAGTGGGCGCCTACGTCGGCGAAGTGATTCGCGGAGGGCTGCTGGCGGTGCCCAAAGGTGAGATGGAAGCCGCGTCGGCGTTTGGCATGACCCCGCGTCAGTCGTTGCTGCGGGTGCGTTTGCCCAGGGCGTTGCGTCTACTGTTGCCGACGTTGGCCGGGGAGACCGTGATGCTGCTGAAGTCCACTGCGCTGGCCTCGACCATTGCGATTATCGACCTGCTGGGCGCCGCCAACGTGGTGCGGGCGCAAACGCTGCAAGTGTATGAGCCGTTGCTGTTGGTGGCCGGCGTGTATGTGTGCCTGACGTTTATGATCGAAGCGCTGTTTGCCCTTGCCGAACGGCGCGGCACGCCCGTGCGCAGGTCGGTGTAATGAATACGCCACGAATCATCGACCGGTCGTTGCAAGGCATTGGCCTGTGCACCTTGGGTTATACGTTCCTGGCGATGCAAGACGCTGCCATCAAGTGGCTGGTGGCGGATTATTCGGTGGTCAGTATTCTGTTCTGGCGCGCCCTTGTGGTGGTGCTCGCCTGCCTGTTGGCAGGGCGCTCGCGGTTGATCCAGCGCGCATGGCGCTCGCCAAGCCGACGCTTGCTGGTGGTCCGTGGGCTGCTGTCGATTGTGGCCTGGGTGCTGTATTACACGGCGGCCCGGGACCTGACGCTGGCGGAGATGACCACGCTGTATTTCTCCGCACCAATCATGGTCACGGTGCTCGCGGCGGTGATTCTCAAGGAGCGCGCAAGCGGCTGGCAGTGGTTCAGCCTGATCATCGGTTTTGTCGGCGTGATCATTGCCTGTCGCCCCAGTAACCTGGCCGATCCGGTGCCGGTGGTGCTGACGTTGTTGGCGGCGATGTGCTGGGCGTTCACCTACATCCAATTGCGCCAGGTCGATGAGCAGACGTCCGTGCTGGAGCAGATGTTGATCACCAACGTGGTGTTTGTGATTTGCATGGCAGTGGCGTTGCCCTGGACTTACACACCGGCACCGACCCCTGCCTGGCTGGGGATGCTCGGTGCCGGGCTGGTCGGCGGCATCGGCCAGTTTCTGCTGTTCGCCAGTTTTCAGCGGGCCACAGCTACCTTGCTCGCGCCCTTTGAATACACCGGGCTGATTTGGGCGTTCCTGTTGTCGAGCCTGATCTGGGGCACGCTGATGGATGTGTCACTGATGGTCGGTGCCGGGTTGATCGCTGTCAGCGGCACCCTGGCGATGATCTTCGGCCGTCACCCCTCACAGGACGTCGTCGGTGCTGAATGCTCCGTGTCGCAACCCCTTTATCCAGCAGCGACAGATGTGGAGGCCGTTGGCGGGGCTGAAGGTTTCGGGGTTCAGGCACCACTCGATCCAGAGTCCGTCGAGCATCGCCGATAAGCCGATCGCGGCCAGTCGCGTGTCATGGATCACGAAGCCTTCGCTGGCCGCCATGTCATCGAGCAGTTGGCGAAGCAGGTCGAGGTAGGCTCGATAGCTTTTTTCGTGGGATTGGCTGACGTGTTCGGAGTGCCGGATCAGGCTCCAGAACACCACCCAGGCGCCGAGCAGTTGTGGGTCCATGACCCGAGGAGAAAAGGAGCCGGTGAGCAGCGCATCCATCTTTTCGGCAGGGGTGCCGGCCTGCTCGACTTCCTGGAGCAGGGCGGTGGTCAGTTCGCTGGCGATCTTTTGGTAGGTGTCGGCAATCAACGCATCGATGCTGCCGAAATGGTGATTGAGCAACCCCACGGAAACCCCGGCCTCGGTGGCAATCCGGCGCACGGAAATGCCGGCGTGACCATCGCGAACCAGGCAGCGCAGGGTGGCGGCCACCAGCATTTCGCGACGCTCGTCAGGTTCAGCGCGGCGGTTTTTTGTGGAGGGGATTGTCACAAGGAATCCTTGGGTGTGTTGCCTGGTTGGCGAGCTTAGTTGAACGTGCGTTCAATCTCCAGTTCGGTCTGGGCAATGTGTCGGTTTTTAACGTTCGTGACGCGGGAGGACAAGCAGATGGCGCAGGATGTTTCGTTCAGTGTTCGCAACAACAACGGTGACCCGGTGCAGGTCAGCGCCTGGCGCTTCGACGGCAATGGCCGCGGGCCGACCGTGCACCTGCAGGCCGGGGTGCATGCCGATGAAATCGCCGGGATGCTGGTGTTGCATCTGCTGATGCACAAGCTTGAGGTCGCCGTGGCCCAAGGTCGGCTCAACGGCAGCGTGACGGTCGTGCCGCAAGCCAATCCGCTGGGCATCGGGCAGTTTCGCCAGGGACGCATTCTTGGCCGCTTTCACGACGCCACCGGGCATAACTTCAACCGCGGGTTCGACCAATCGGCCGCCATGGCCCAACCCTCGACCAACGTCCAGGAATGGCAAAAAAAACTGGTGCAACTGGCGGCCCCTGCCGACGTGATGCTCGACCTGCACACCGATGATGAAGCATTGCCCTACCTCTACGTTCACCGCCGTTTCTGGCCTCGTGGCCGCGAACTGGCCGCCGCGATGAAGATGGACGTGGCGATCATCTGGGATGACGGCGGCGATGGCTCTTTCGAAGAGACCATCATTGCGCCGTGGCTGCGCGACGGCGTCACCGACCAGCGCATGGCGGCCACACTGGAGTTGCGCGGGCAGGGTGATGTCAGCGACCGGTTTGCCGAGCAGGACGCTGAAGGACTGTATGCGTGGCTATGCGGCTGCGGGGTGATCAATGAGGCGCATACGCCCGCCGACTGGCCCGTCGAGGCGATGGAAATGGGTTACATGGAAACCATTTTGGCGCCGCAGCCCGGCGTGTTGATCTTTGAAAAAGAGCTAGGGGATTTCGTCGAAGAAGGGCAGCGCTTTGCGCGGATTCTGCGGCGACCGGGCGATCCATCGTCCGAGGTGATTTTGGTGGCCGAGCAAGCGGGGCGCATGGTCACCCGCTATCGCGATCGGCTGGTGCCGCAGGGCATGGTGGTGGCGAAATTCACCGGCAGCCGGGTCTCGCGCAACTGGAGCGGCGGGTTGCTGGACCCGAACTAGGCATCGCTGCCGAGCGTGGTGGCGAGGAAGTCGGCGAACGCACGCGCCGCCATGCGCGTCGTGCGTCCCAGTGGAAAGTAGGCGTGCACGGGCAGGTCTGCCATTTTCCACTCCGGCAGCAATTGCACCAGATCACCGCTGGCCAGTTCCAGGGCGCAGGCCCAGGACGTCGTTGACACAATGCCGAGGCTGCCAGCGGCCGCTGCCAAGGCGCCTGCGGTGTCATTGGTTGAGAACTGTGGCGTGAGATCGACGGAAGAAACGTTACCGTCGCGTTCAAACTGCCAGGACGAGACCTGCGCGCCGGCCGGACCCCCGACGATCCGGTGATGGGCAAGGTCGCTCGGCAGGGTGGGCGTACCGTGGCGCGCGAGGTAGGCCGGGGACGCGACAATCACCCGATGCATGGTGCCAATCTGCCGCGCCGTGCCGGCCAGGTCCGGCAAGTGACCCACACGAATGCCGACGTCGACGGCTTCCTTGACCATGTCCTGCCATTGGTCTTCAAGCATCAACTCCAGGTGCAACTGAGGATGACGCTCGGTAAAAGCTGCCAGCCTGGGAATGACCACGCGAATGCCCATCGTCGACGGCATCCCGATGCGCAGCAACCCGCGTAACTCGCCGGTCTCGCGCACGCTGTTCTCGGCATCGTCGACGGCGGCGAGGATCGGTTCCATACGCGCCAAAAACTCCAATCCGGCTTCAGTCGGCACCACCGCCCGGGTGGTCCGTGACAGCAGCCGTGCCCCGAGGTTGGCCTCCAGTTCGGCAATCATCCGCGACACCTGCGACTGCGCCAGCCCGCTTTCACGCGCCGCCGCCGAAAAGCTGCCGAGCCGTGCGACGCGGGTGTACAGCCTCAGGGTGAGGATGTCTTTCAAGGGCATGGCAGCGTTCCTGTTGTGGGCGAGCAAAGGCATTAATGCTGATCCGGGATAAATCTTAGCCTGATTCGGCGGCTACCGGAGGATCTGGCCGGGCGCGATAGTTGACCCATCGGAGCCGAAGCACTCAGCGCTTCCCCGAACTGACCGGTGGCGCAATGGCCACCGGAAATTTCACTCTCAAAGGTCTGAACTCATGTCCAGGAAAGTATTAATCACCGGTGCCACTGGCGACACAGGTCGCGCCGCTGTTCGTGAATCCATTGCACTGGGCCTCGATGTCCGCGCCATGGTCCATTCGCTCGATGCCCGTTCCGATGCCTTGAAGGCGCTGGGTGCTGAAGTCGTAGTCGGTGACCTGCTGCACATCAACACCGTTCGCGATGCCATGCAGGGTGTGGACGCCGCTTACCTGGTGTGGCCGGTGCAGCCGGGCCTGATCAACGCCACCGTAAACTTTGCCCAGGCGGCCAGGGAAACCGGGGTCAAGACGGTCATCAACCTGTCGCAGCGTTCGGCCAACCGTGAGTCCAGCAGCGATTCTTGCCGCGACACTTACCTCGCCGAAGAGATTCTCAATCGGTCCGGCTTGTCGGTGATTCATCTGCGTCCGACCTACTTCCTGGAATGGTTGCTGTACCCATGGCAACTGCCGTTCCTGCAACAGGGTGTGCTGCGTATGCCCGTCGGCAAGGGGCGTCACTCGCCGATTGCCGCCGCTGATCAGGGGCGTGCCATTGCGGCGCTGCTGAACAACCCGCAAGGGCATATCGGGACCACCATCAACCTGTCGGGTCCGGTTGAAATGGACCATGAACAAATGGCCGCCGAACTCTCCGAAGCGCTGGGCCGCACCATCGTTTTCCAGGACTTGCCGATCGAGGAATACACCCGGTCGATCAGCGAAATGGGCGTGCCGGAGTACGTTGTTCAGCACTTGGGCGGCGCCATGCAGGACTACCACGACGGCCGCATGGCCGGGGCCGACAACAACGTGGAGCGACTCACGGGGCGTCGTTCGATGACGGTCGGCGAATTCGCCCGCCTTCACGCCGACACGCTCAACTCTCAATGACATCGACTGACCGGCTCGCCCTTCGTGAGCCGGCATCCGGGGCGCCTTAGTCCCCTGAATGAATACCGAGGAACACCTGATGAACATTGCAAACTCAGTCGCCCTTGTCACTGGCGCCAATCGTGGTATCGGCCGCACCTTTGTTGAAGAGCTGCTCAAGCGTGGCGTGGCAAAAATCTATGTGGCGGCCCGTGACACCGCGTCATTGGCCGACCTGCTCAAGGACGGTGATCGCCGGCTGGTGCCGCTGCCACTGGACGTGACCGACCCCGACCAGGTGGCCGCGGCCGCCAGTGTCGCCAACGACGTCACGCTGCTGATCAACAACGCCGGGTATGCCGCGTTCGACGGCGCGATTTCAGCGCCTGACATGGAAGATGCCCGACTGGAAATGGAAGTGAATTACTTCGGTCCCCTGGCGTTGACCCGCGCATTCGCACCAGTGCTGGCGAAGTCCGGCGGTGCGGTGCTGAACATGTTGTCCATGTTGTCGTTGATCAGCTTGCCGATGGCTGCCACCTATTCGGCTTCCAAGGCGGCCGGTTTGTCACTGACACGCAGCCTGCGCGCCGAACTGACCGGGCAGGGCACGCAAGTGATCGGCGTGCTGGCGGTGCAAACCGAAACGGCGATGGGCGCAAAGTTGCCGGAACCGCGCCTCAGCCCGCTCGAAGTAGTGACTGACGCCCTGGATGCCCTCGAAGCCGGCACCAACGATGAAGTGATCGCCGGCGCGCAAACCCGTGGCATCCACCAGGCCTTCATCGCCGACCCGCAGAAAATACAGGCAATGATGTCCACCCGTTTGCCGCAGCGCGGCTGATTCCCACCCCTGATTTATGGAGATGACCATGGACTTTTTACAGACCCTGATCGAACGCAATGTGGTGTTTGCCCAGAACGATTTTGCTGCCGACCTGAAGATTATTCCGTCGCAAAAAACCTTGATCCTCGGCTGCGTCGACCCCCGTGTCGATCCGATGGATGTGCTCAAGCTCGTACCCGGTGAAGCGGCGGTGATCCGCAATGTCGGTGGCCGCGTGAACCCGGCGCTGTTCGAGACGATGGCCATTCTGGGCACCGTTTCAAAGGTTGGCGGTGCGGCGGTCGGCCAGGGCTGGAACCTGATCGTTCTGCATCACACCGAGTGTGGCATTAGCGGGTGCTACCACCACGCGCCTGAATTGCTGGCCAAACACATGGGTGTTGCCACCGACGAATTGGCAGCGCTGGAAATCGACGACCCCTACAAAGCAGTGGCCATTGATGTCGCCGCACTGAAGGCCAATCCGAACTTGCCGGGTGCCTTCACGGTGACCGGCCTGGTGTATGACGTGACCACCGGGCTCATCGAGACCGTGGTGCCTGCCGGGCGGCTGCGCGCTGAGTAATTTGATCGATGGCATTGCTGACCCCCGCACAGTTCATCGAACAGCATCGGGCGCAGTTGGTATAAGTGAGGAAAGGGGGCGCCAGACGCAGGCGCTCCATTTCTCTGTTCGTTCTTGAACAGTATTTCGCCGTTGGGCTGTAAACTGGCCGCCTGATCGCGACAGCCCTTTTACTTCCTCAAGCACGAGATCCCCATGGCTAACCAAGACATCACGTTCATCCCTGATTCAGACCTGGATTCCATCTCCTCCGACGTTGCCGGTTTTGGTGGGCTGCTGGTCTCCACTCAGATCCCTACCCGGGCCGACGGCAGTCTGGAACTGGGCGGCATCGTCGAGCAGAGCGAATGCACGCTGCAAGCGCTCAAGTCAGCACTGGAAGGTGCCGGCAGTTCGATGGATCGGGTGTTGCACCTGACCATCTACCTCACTGACATGACCGACCGCGCCGCGTTCAACGAGGTCTACAAGCGTTTCTTCGCCAAACCATGGCCGGTTCGCGCCGCTGTGGGCGTGGCCGCCCTGGCGGTTGAAGGCATGCGTGTGGAAGTGACCGCGATGGCGGCCAAGGCCTGAATCGTTGAACGGGATTGGGGACTGCACAGCCCCAATCCCGTTCACTGTTTACGGCCGGGTTGGCAGCGGCGGAGTACGCGGCGGGATCAAGCGTTTTGACCCGGTGGCTTCGAACGCCGACGCCAGACGCAGCAGCGACGAATCGTCGTAAGCGCGACCGGCGAAGGTCAGCCCGACCGGCATGCCGATGTCCGGCATCACGCCCATCGGCACGGTGACGGTCGGCACCCCGAGGTGGCGGATGGCGAGGTTGCCATTGGCGACCCAGATACCATTGCTCCACGCAATGTCCGCGGACGCAGGATCGACATCAGCGTTCGCCGGGCCGACGTCAGCAACCGTCGGGAACAGCACAGCGTCCAGTCCCAAACGATCCATCCATTCCTCAAGATCGATACGTCGGGTGTGTTCAAGCCCGCGCAAGCCATCAGGCACGGTGGTGATTTCGTTCCACGGCGTGATGCCGCGTTCGGCCATCCGCACGTACTCGTCCATGCCGGCCGCCAGATCGCCTTCGCGGTTGGGCAGTGTGCCGGGGTCGTGAGGGAAAATCAGCGGTCCGTCGACGTCGACCAAGCGGTTCAATTTCGGGTCGCCATTGGCCTGAAGGAAATCATCGAACGCCCAGGCGGTCAGGTCCCACAATTCGTGGTGCAGGAACTCCTTGGAGACGATGCCGCGATTGAACACGGTCGGCGCACCCGGACGATCGCCTTCGCAGTTGGAGACCAGCGGAAAATCGACTTCGACCACTTCGGCGCCGGCGGTTTCCAGGGCCTTGCGAGCGGATTCCCACAGGCCGATCACCGAGGCGCGGGTGTTGATGCGTTGCCCGGTCGGTCCGCCGATACCCGGTGACTCGCTGGTGCCTGCTTCGAGATCTTTGTTGATGTACATACGCGGCACGCCGAAACGCTTGCCGGCGAGCGCCTCGGGTTTTGCAGCCAGTTCATGATAGGAAGCGGGACGCACCGAAGCGACACTCGGAATCGGCACCCAGGGTTGCATCCGCCACAGATCGCCGCGTGTGTCCGGGTCTTCGGCCACGACAACGTCGAGCACTTCAAGCAAGTCCGCCATGGTCCGGGCAAACGGCACGACCACGTCCATAGTCGGTGTCAGCGGCCAGTTGCCGCGCACCGAAATCACCCCGCGCGAAGGCGTATACGCGCACAGACCATTGTTCGAGGCCGGACCGCGTCCACTCGACCAGGTTTCTTCCGCAAGGCCGAACGCCGCAAAACTGGAGGCAGTTGCCGTACCGGCACCGTTAGACGAACCCGAGGCGAAAGGCGCGGTGAGGAAGTTCGCGTTGTACGGACTTTCAGCGCGACCATAGACCCCGCGCTGCATCCCGCCGTTGGCCATGGGCGGCATGTTGGTCTTGCCCAGGCAGATGGCGCCGGCGCCGCGCAGGCGTTCGATGGTGAACGCATCGCGATAGGCAATCAGATTGGAAAAGGCCGGACTTCCGGACGCGGCGGTCAGCCCCTTCACCAGATAACTGTCCTTCGCTGTGTAAGGGATGCCATCGAGCGGACCCAGCGTCTCGCCTTTGGCCCGACGTGCATCGGAGGCTTGCGCTTCGTTGATTGCATCGGGGTTGCGCACCACGACCGCGTTGAGGGCAGTAGCGGTGTCGGCGCCGTCGTAGGCATCGATCCTGGCGAGATAAGCCTGCAACAACTCGACCGCCGTGGTCTGGCCGGATTCAAGCGCAGCACGCAGTTGCGCAATGGAAACCTCAGTGACTTCAATCATGCTGTGACCGCCGACTGCTGATGGGAAACGTGGAATTCAGGGGCATCACTTTTCTGAAAATGGCTGTTCATATCAATTCTCGTTGCACTGCATGACACGGCAGGGGCTGGACGGGTGACCTGAGCGTTGCATTTTGGCATTAAGCCGGGAGCAGAGGAAACGCTGTCCTTGGTTCATGCCGGATGCAGGCGCGTCATAAAAATCAACCTGTGGGCGGCTGCTCGGCGTAAACCGGCCAAGTGAACAGAATTCGGCTAACCCCAGCTCAATATTTCTGTGCGTGCTATCAATTGGCCATTACCTCCATTAGAGTGTGCGCCGCCCGAGAGACGGATCCCGGGCACAATCTCATGGAGTTTTTCAGTGAAGTACCTCAGTAAAGTTGTCGCGGTTGCTCTGTTCGGTCTGGTTTTGGCGGGTTGCACCGGTGCCCCGATGAACACCCAGCACTATGACGCGAACCAATACACCGTCCTCGGCCACAGCGAAGCGACCGCCACCGGCCTGTTGCTGTTCGGTGTGATCCCGATCCGGCAGAACAGCCGTTTTGTTCGCGCGCAAGACGCGGCGATCAAAGCCAAGGGCGGCGATGCGATGATCAACACCCAAGTGCAGGAAAACTGGTTCTGGGCCTGGGTCCTGACCGGTTACACCACCAAAATCTCCGGTGATGTGGTCAAGCTGAAAAACGTTCAGTAAGCGCAGAACCCTGCCGGTTGGCGGGGATGCGTTGACGTGAAAAGCCCGGTTTATCCGGGCTTTTTCGTGGGTGCCGTTTGGTGAGGGGTATCTTGGCCCTCGGTCAGTAGCCGCTCGATCTGCGCCAGTTCCCACGCGCTGAGAAAGCTGACCGGGTCGGTGCCGAAACGTTGCCAGCCATCGAGTTCGCCTTCGCGGCCATCGGGGCTGTGACAGCGTTGACATTGGCGCACGTGGACGCCGTCGACGTCGAGAGTCAGGCGCCAGCCTTCGATGCCGACCTGAACCTGGCCAGGTCCGGAAGACTCATCGAGGCGCCGCAAAGAGCGGATGCCCAGGGCGGCATCGCGCAATGTCTGGTAAACCTCGCGGGCGGTCAGGGATGGCACAGGTGTCTCCAGTCAATGTTCGTCAAGCGCCGGTGCGCCCGGCACAGGATAAAGACTGCGCTTGAAGCTGTCAGCGAGTAACCCTTAATGACGTCGTGGGTTAGGAAGACAGCCATTCTTTGCGTAGACTTTCGCCCCTGCAAGCAGGCGCCCATCCATTCGAGCCTTAACAACCAAGATTGAGAAATGAACGTGAAGAAAGCCGCTGCACTCACTTTGACCGTGCTGCTCAGTGCCGGTGTATCGAGCCTTCAGGCGCACGCGGCCGGCGATGCTGAAGCGGGGGCGACACTGTTCAAGCGGATCTGTGGTGGCTGCCATCAGGTCGGGGAGTCGGCGCGGGGTTCATTTGGTCCGCAGCTCAACGGCATCTTTGGCCGCCATTCCGGCAGCACCACGGATTACCAATACTCCGACGCGATGAAATCCGCCGGTATCGTCTGGACCCGCGAAACACTGACCGCCTACCTCGAAGCGCCGAAAAAAGTGGTCCCCGGCACCCGCATGATTTTCTGGGGGCTCAGTGATCCGGAAAAGATCGAAAACCTGCTGGCTTACCTGCAAACCTTTCAGCCGCAGTGACGTTCACCCTTGCGAAGACTCCCGCTGCTCGGCCACCAACAACAACGACTGCGGCACAGGACTCTGCGGGTGCTGAGGTTCTTGCAACGCGACTAGCCGAAAACCGGCCATGTCCAGCGCATTAAGCCAACTGAACAAGGTGCGAAAATACCAAGGCATGGGTTGCCAATCACCCCCGAACCCGGCAAAGGTCTCTTCCCGCCAGCCATCCTGATAATCGCCGGCCGCTGCGGTCCACGGATGCAGCGTCTGAATCACCAGCGTGCCGCCAGGGACGAGCAGGGCGTTCATGGCCGTAAGCAGCGGGATGATGTCCTGGTGCAACATTGCGAAGTTGGCGCAGATCAGATCGTAGTCGCTGCCGACGTTGACCTTCACCTCCACCAACTCCTCATAACTTGCCAAATGTACCGGCGAAGACCCCGCTGCCCGCGCTGCCTCGACCAGCGTCGCGTCACCGTCCACCCCGACCGCCTCAATGCCCCGGTCAGCCAACGCACGCAACAACCAGCCCTCGCCACAACCCAGGTCGAGCACGTGCTCAGGCTGGCGGCCCATTACCGCCAAGAGAATGGCCTGGTCGGTGACCTGCTGGCGGCTTTCAATGGCGCCGGTGCGGATGGCTTCGATCCAGGATCGAGCGTTGTGGTGCCAGCTTTGGAGCAAGGTGGATTCGCGGGCGGGCATGTTGATGTCCGGTGTTGAGGGTTTGGATGAGAGGATAGAACATGTGCTTTACATTAGGGGTGCTAGTGTCTGGACTTAGCACTCATCAAGCCAAGGAGTCTCGGGATCATTTATGGACAATAAACTCAGCTCCAAGACTGCGATCGTCACAGGGGCAGCCCAAGGAATCGGCGCCGCCATTGCACGACTCTTCGTGCAGGAGGGCTGCTTTGTTTACGTCACAGATATAAATGACGAACTCGGCAGAACGTTTGCAAACTCACTCGGTGACCGGGCCCGTTATCTGCGCCTTGATGTGCGGCGCGAAGACGATTGGCAACGAGTGACGGCGCACATTTTGAAGGAGCGCGGCAGGCTGGACGTCTTGGTGAACAACGCAGGGATCACCGGGTTTGAGCAAGGCGCCGTGCGGCATGACCCGGAGCATGCGCGTCTGGAAGACTGGCACGCCGTGCATCACACCAATCTCGACGGTGTCTTCCTCGGTTGCAAGTACGCCATACGCGCCATGCGGAATCCAGGATCGGGCTCGATTATCAACATCTCCTCCCGCTCAGGCCTGGTCGGCATTCCAGGAGCCGCGGCATACGCATCGTCCAAGGGCGCGGTTCGCAATCATACAAAAACGGTGGCGCTCTACTGCGCCGAGCAAGGCCTCACCGTTCGGTGCAACTCCATTCATCCGGCAGCCATCCTCACGCCTATGTGGGAGCCCATGTTAGGCACCGACGCAGGTCGTGAAGAACGAATGGCCGCACTGGTCCGGGATACTCCGCTTAGACGGTTCGGCATGCCGGAAGAGGTGGCGGCCGTGGCGCTGTTATTTGCCTCGGATGAAGCGACGTACATCACCGGCAGTGAGTTCAACATTGACGGCGGCCTGTTGGCTGGCACGGCTGTGACGCCAACTAAAGTGGATGACAGCTGAGCCTGGCTCAGCGGATGGGTGTTTGCGTGAAGGGCAGATATCGGCCAATAGTTGCCTGTTGCAACCGGCTGAAAACGACCCATATACGGACATTACTAAAGCGCGTTGAGAGTCGTGCCTCAGCCGTTCCGGTTTCGAGCTATTGCGTTACTTGGGACAAAGCATGAATGACATCCGCAGCCATCTTTTCAGCACTGTTCATCCCGTCAATTCGTAAGACAGGGGCGCTCTGCTCTGATAGCCACGCCTCGTGCCACACCCGGTTGCGTCCTGAAAAGTTCGGATCGTCATACTGCGAAGCCCATTCCCGAAAGGCCACATGTATCTCATGCATGTCACCACTCGGTGCTATCCGATCTCCAAAGCGCTCCTTTTCACGTGCGGCCAGCCGTTCAAGGCGAACAGGCGTTTGTGTTACAACGAACACAATCAGATCGACATGGGTAATCAGCGCTTCTCCCCAGCCCATACAAGAACCGGTCAGCACCCAATCTTCGTCACCGAACTTTTGCTGGATCAATGACACGCGCTCACTGGGAGGTCGCTTGGTCGTAAAAGGAGGGTTCGTGGGCATCCAGAAATAATCATCGACATCGACCTGTCGAACACCGAGCAGAGTTGCGACGTTTTGACCCAAAGTAGTCACGCCCGCACACGAAGCACCTGTAATGTAAATCCGCAATTTTTCCTCCATGAATACAAGTCGGTTTCGAGGCCGGCAAGATATCCCATACTCGGTTGGGTCTCACTTTTTTCTGAGCTGTAAATGACCGCTAATGGCTAAAGCAGCCAGTACAGATCTTGTTTTTCCCGAAAGCTGAAAAGTCACGCACGCACCTGTGAACTCACCACAACTCCCTCTGTGGCGAGAACTCGGTTCCCCGCCACAGAGGCTCGCGTTTATTCTTTCAACTCGACCTTATCCAACGCCTGACTCACCGCCATTTCCCCCAACATCGCCACTTGCGTAATCCCCAGCAGCGTCTTGCGGTGTGAGTTTTCCAGTAACGCAGCTAAATTGCTCGCTCCCACAGGTTCTTTGTGTTTTTGCAGAATAAATCCGTCGCAGATCACTCATCTCTATCGGTTAAAACGCTCTGCCAAACCGTGCAGGTACTCGGCCATTTCCTCCAGATCCTGGCTAATCGCGGCGCCTTGCTTGGCCTGTCCGGCACTGTGATCACACAGTTGAGCGATGCGTGTGATCTGTTGATTGATGTCTTCAGTCACGTGACTTTGTTCTTCCGATGCCGACGCCATCTGCTGGCTCATGCCGGTGATCCGGCTGACCGCTTCACTGATGCCGACCAGCGCCGACTGCACCGCCTCGACACGCTGCATGCTGTCGCGGGAAATCTGCTCACCCCGGCTGGCGGTTGATACGGCGCGATCGGCACCGATGTTCAGTGACGCGATGATGCCGTGGATCTGCTCGGTGGAGGTGCGGGTGCGTTGTGCCAGGGAGCGCACCTCGTCGGCCACCACGGCAAAGCCTCGCCCTTGCTCGCCTGCACGTGCCGCTTCGATCGCCGCATTGAGCGCCAGCAGGTTGGTCTGTTCGGCGATGGAGGTGATGACGTCGACGACACTGCCAATGGCTTGCGTCTCGCTCGCCAAGGCGTTGACCGCCTGACCGATTTCGTTGACGGCGTCGTTCATGGCCTGCATGGCGCTCAGGCTTTGTACGGCCAACTCACTGCCTTCCCGAGTCAACTGGTCGGCTTCGGACGCGGCATGCGCGGTGTTCATGACGTTTTGCGTCACTTCCTGGTTGGTGGCCGCCATCTGCGAGATGGCCGCGGCGGACTGATCCGTTTCACTGCGCTGGCGATCCAGCGACTGCGCTTGCGCACCCGAGAGTGCGGAAGATTGTGCGGCCTTGGCCTTCACATTGATCCCGGCATCGACCAGTCGGGACATGGCTGTCTGCAAGCGGGCTTCCTCACTGAGCATGGCCATATCCAATCGACCCTGGGGGCCGTGATTGTCGCTGAAGGTGAGCGCGACCAACGGATCGGAAAAGGCTTTCGGATGCTCGGCCAGGGTGCGCTCGATGGCTCGGCGATGTCGGGATTCCATCAAGTACCAGGCGATACCCAGGCTCGCCAACAGAACCCCTTGGGCCGCCACTTTTGGTAGCCACTGATCAGCCAGCAGCGAAACCACGCCAGCCATCAATAATGGCCAGCCGTGCTGCATCGGCCGGAAAATCCGCGCGCTCAGCGAAACGATCGGTTTGCCGGCCCGCATCCTGGCATAGAGTGCCGAGGACCGACGGACCTGATCGCGGGTGGGCACCGAGCGAACCGACTCGTAGCCACTCATGCGTCCGTCTTCATAGATGGGCGTGACGTAGGCACTGACCCAATAGAAATCACCATTTTTCGCGCGATTTTTCACAATACCCATCCAGGGTTTGCCTTGCTTGATGGTGTGCCACATATGAATGAATACCCCGGGCGGCATGTCGGGGTGTCGGACCAGGTTATGCGTCTGGCCGATCAATTCGTCGTCAGTGAAACCGCTGATGGCGACAAACGCTTCATTGCAGTAAGTGATTCGGCTATCAAGGTCAGTTGTGGAGATCAGACGTTGTTCGGCAGGGAAGACTCTTTCGTGCTCGGTTACGGGCAAATTCACACGCATCAAACGCGATCCTTATACGGATTATTATTATGTTTTGAAGCCTGAAAAGCGCAAACGTGGCAGCACGGCTGCTGTGACGCCGTTGCGGTTAGTGCCCTGTTTTACGCGTATTGTTTTGGGGCCGACCATTCATTCGGCGACAGTTTCTTTTCATTTCATGACACCTCTTGAGCCGCCAATTGACCCTTTATCGCCTGTCGACTATTGATCCTCTTTAAGGTGTCTACTGCTAGTCAGGCCCAGTCTGTACAAAGAGGAACAGGTGATGAGCAACGAGAAGGCAGCACCCGAGACAAAAGGCGTTGCGGTGCAGTTACTGGCAACAATTGACCTGGGGCCTGAGATCGAGGGCATGGCGGGGCGCCAACTTAGAATGCGCAGGGTGACCATTGAGCCTGGAGGCGTCTTCGGGCCGATTCACAACCATATAGACCGACCCGGCACTGTCTTCATTCTGCAAGGAACGATTACCGATCATCGCAACGGAGTCGCCACGGACTATGGGCCGGGAGTGGGCTGGCCGGAAGACAGGAACACCACCCACTGGCTCGAGAACAGAGGAACGATGACGGCAGTGGAGATCTCGGTCGACATAGTGCGGCAGGACTAAGCTCAGGTCCGCCACCCACAAAACAAGCTGGCGTTGCACACGACTGGTCCTGGGCCGTTATTGATTTTTGCACTCCGCCAACACCACCTGGCAGGTCTTCGGCGTGCCACCGGAGCGGCCGGCATAGCGTATGCAATTATCCATGGATTTCTTGCGCGCGATGTTCAAGGTGTCGCCCCAGGCCAGGCCACCTTCGCCGGCAGTGGGTAGCGCTTTGGCATAGCAATTTGAGCCAAAACTTGAGAGCGCATAGGGATCCCGGTGTGCTTTGCTTGAACAGCCGGTGGTCAGCGCCAGGCTGAGGGCGAGCAGGAACCATGACCCGGATTGGCGCGCTGTTTTTTCGGTCATCCCGTTTCCCCTGATCAAGAGGCTGAAGGCGTGTTTAGGGGCGTCCTCTACTCAGATTAGACCGTGCAGCACCATGGGTGGGATCGCCGTCAGCGAGCATCTCTGTTTCAGGCCAACACCTGCCCAGTGAACAGCACGACGGCAGCAATCGCAGTGGCCAGCAAGTGGCCGGACAACAGGCCGCTTCCGTTGTGATGGCTGCGCCGGGCCACAACGGAGTCGCGCTGTCTTCTATCGCTGTTGCCTTATGCCCGTTTCAACTCATCGTCCGTTAGCCCCAGTTCTTTCAAGATGTCGGGGCGCAACCGTTGCTCCGGCGATTTGCTCATGTGCGCCTTGAGGTTGGCCCCGGCAGTGCTATCGCTGGAAGCCTGAACACCTGAAGAATTTGCTGCTTGCAGTGCCACGCGGGTTTTCGCGAATGCTTCATTAACGTTGTCGACAGTTTTGCTGGCGCCGCTGTCATTGTTAAGGTGCTGTTCGGCCATGGCCGCCAGGGTCCGCTCAGAAACTTTTATGGTTTGCATCTGCATTTTGGGGGCATTGGGTTCATCACTTAATGCGGTAGCGTCTTTGACTGGCTTGTCGTCGGTGCGCCTTGAAAGCGGTGTAACTGAAGGGTGCTTTGCACTGATCAACATGATGAGTAAATCCCTGATTATTATTGGTAGAAGGGCTAGAGCAATTAGCGTGCCGTCACTTTTGGCCTCTTGTTCTCAGGTGGCGAGGTGAATTTTCAGCAACGGCGCGGTCAACCCTTGCCGCATTGCGGCACTTGTCAGTCGGGCAGTTTCGACAAGGTCGGGTCAGTCAGGAAGACGCTGCCTTCGTGGTTGCTGTTCTGATAGGTCATGAACCGCCTCGTTCAGGATGGAACTCTGGATATTGAACTTCCACTGGCCATGGTCCGAAAGGTCAGCATTGAAGGTGGGTTTATCACCAGGATCGTCCGTCTGGACACCGAGGCTGGCAGCGTTAAATTTCGTTGTTTTGGTGCGAAGGGCTTCGCCGCGCTGATAGAGGAGCTGACCCTCTCGCACTAAAAGGATTTATGGTGGTCAATAACCCCCGCACGACCCTCCGCGGTCGTACTGTCCGGAGTCGACCGGACCTGCATCGGTATTTTGATCAAGGACTGTGAACGCATGCTCGCCGCACTATAATCCGCAACCGCCTCCACCTGGGTCCGTCAATCGGGACTCGCCGTACGTTTATCTCACCCTCCAAATCGAAGATCTAAAGCATGTACCTACGCAAAATTGCAGTTGGGCTGTCGGCCCTTGTTTTGCTCTCGACCGGGGCGCAAGCCCGCAGCCTGCTGGATCTCCTCAAGCCGCCAGCGCAGCATCAGGAGTCAGCGTCCCACTCGGGCTCGATCAGCCAGAGCGCGGCGCTGGACCTCTATTCAAGCAAACAGAAACTGGCCTCGTTCGATGGCTGTGCGGAACTGTTCCCGGCCGCCAGGCCGATCAACATCGCCACTGTGCCGACCACCATGAACCCCTTGGCGTTGTGTTCCGACAACTTTGCGGTGCTGTACTCGCAAACCAGCAAGACGCCGCTGGTGGTGGTAGAGCGATTGAATGCCGCCCAGTTGCAGGACGCCAAAGGGGAGGAGCGCACTAACCAGTTCTACCCGGACCCTCGCATCCCAAAAAGTGGGCGGGCAGAATTGAGCGACTACCGTAGCCAACATCCAGCCGTGGACCGTGGTCATCAATCCCCGGCCGCCGATGCACCGAACCCCAATGCCATGGCCCAATCCTTTGCGCTGTCGAACATGGTGCCGCAAGACCCGACCAACAATCGCAAGATCTGGAGCAAGGTCGAGTCGGATGTCAGGAAGTTTGCCAAGCGAGCCGATGGCAATGTGTTTGTCTTTACCGGCCCGATCTTTGACCCAGACCACAGCACCATTGGCGACAACAAGGTCTGGGTGCCGACGCGTCTGTTCAAGCTGGTTTACGACGCCTCGTCGAAGCGGGCCTGGGCTTACGTTTTGCCTAACGCAGAAACCCGTATCGAAAGACCGATGGACTACGAGACGTTCGTGAAAACGACGGGGCTCAAGTTGCTGGGTAATTTGCCTGTCACGGGGTCCGTGGGGCGCACTTGAGCGCATGCAATGCGCAGACGGGGTTGTTGCGGGTGAAGTTTTAACGTTCCGTCTTCTGGGCGTTTCACAGGTCCAGATCAATGACCTTTAAATCATCAAAGTCAGGGTTTTCATTGACGCCACCTTTTACATAACCCCGCGCATTGCAAATGACGCGGGTGTTGCCCACCTGATAGTCGAAGCTCCCGTGAGTGTGACCATGCAGCCAAAGCGCCGGCTGCCAATTTTTGATGCGGTCTTCGAGGTCCGAAACAAAACTCGAGTTGATTGGAGAGTTCGCAAAGGCCGGGCTGATGCTCAATCGTGTCGATGCGAAATGGGAAACCACCACCGTAGGAAAGGTGCTGTTGTGGTTGAAACACTCATCCAGCCAGGCGAGTGTCTGTAAGAAAACCAGCTGGGAAACGGCTGGGGTAAACGGGTCTTCAAAGTCGGGTGAGATTTTTATGTGGGTGAAGTCCCGAATGACCTTCGTTGCCAGTTCAATACCCTGTGCCCGATCCACTGCGCCATCAAATAGACGATAGTCTGACCACAAGGTGCAGCCCAAAAACCGTATGCCGTTGTGGACATACTCCGAACGTTCCAAAACGTGAATCCGTGTGCCTTGGGACAAGCTGTTCAATTGCTCGTAGGTGGAGATCAGGTCACTGCCATAAAACTCATGGTTACCTGCCACGTACACGATTGGAACAGGGCACGCTTTGGCCCACTCAATGGCCGATGCCGGCCGGGAGATGTCTCCTGCGAGCACCACGACATCGGCACTCACCTCGGGAAAAGGTAATGCATTGACGGACAAGTGGATGTCGGACATCAGAGCGATGCGCATGAATCAACTCCTGGCTGATGGAAGAGGGCAGCCCATGCTCCCTAAGCAAATGCGCTTTGAATCACCAGGCGCTGTTGCTCAACGTGCATCGTCATATTGCCCGGCGCCGTGGATGCTCCCGCTGGTGGTCCCGCGTAACGAAGCGACGTTGCTGGCGGGATAATGTCACGCAGGTAATCATCGACGAATTTCCAGGCACCTTGGTTGCGCGATTCCTCTTGGCACCAGACCACCGATTGCAGAGTGTCGTAGCGCCCGAGTTCTTCCGCCAACGCCTCGTAAGGGAAAGGATAGAGCTGTTCCAGTCGAACCAGCGCGATATGTTCAGCATTGACCGCACGACGGTGTGCCAAAAGGTCGTAGTAGATTTTCCCGGAGCAGAGGATTACGCGGGTCACCTTTTGATCTTGCGCAGCCGTGGTTGACTGTTCGCCCAACACTTCCTGAAAAGATCCCTTGGTGAAATCCTCCAATTCGTTGACTGCCTCTGGATGCCGCAACAACGATTTTGGCGTCATCACAATCAATGGCCGGGGAGAGGATTGCAGGGCCTGACGTCGCAGCAAGTGGAAAAACTGGACCGGCGTCGTCGGCTGTGCGACCCGCATGTTGTCCTGTGCGCACAGTTGCAGGTACCGCTCCAGCCTGGCTGAAGCATGTTCCGGGCCCTGACCTTCTTGCCCGTGAGGCAGCAGCAGGGTCAACCCGCTTTGCTGACCCCATTTGGCAGCGCCAGCGGCAATGAACTGGTCGGTGACGACCTGCGCGCCGTTGGCGAAATCTCCAAATTGAGCTTCCCACAGCACAAAGGCGTCGGGGCGGGCGACGGTGTAGCCGTATTCAAAGGCCAACACTGAGGCTTCGGATAACACCGAGTTGATGACCGAGAAGCGACCTTGCTGTCCTGGTGCCACATGGTCCAACGGACGATATTTACCCTCGCCACGCACTTCACGGTTCTGTGGATTCAACACGGCGTGCCGGTGGCTGAACGTGCCTCGCTCGCTGTCCTCTCCACTCAGCCTGACATCGACTCCAGCAGATAACACCGATGCGAAAGCAAGGTGTTCACCCATGCCCCAATCCAACGGTTTTGCACCGGTTGCCATGTCGCGTCGGCCATTGATGACCTTGGTGACCAGTGGATGCAATTTGAAATCCGCTGGAAGTTCTGAGATACGGGCCGCCAGTGCTGTGATTTGCTCCAGTGTCGGTGCCGAGTAGAAGCTGATGTTCGGATTGAGTGTGGGTTTTTGAGTTGTATCCACGGCCATGAAAGTTTCCGCGACAGCTTCAGGCTGAGCATTTTCCAGGCCGTCTCGGTATGCCTGCGCGATGGACACAACCTGCTCTTCAGTGACCAGCCCCGAAGCGACCAGTTTGTTTGCATAGAGTTGACGTATGCCCGGGTGGGCACTGACCGACCGGTACATCAGCGGCTGAGTGATGCTCGGCGTGTCCTGTTCCTGATGGCCGTGACGCCGGAAGCAGACCAGGTCAATGAAGACGCTTTTGCCAAACGCTTTGCGGAAGTCGAGTGCGAGCTGGACCGCATTTACAACGGCCTCTGGGTCGTCCCCGTTGACGTGCAACACCGGCGCCTCAATCATTTTTGCAATGTCGGTACAGTAGAAAGAGGACCGGGTTTCCTGTGGGTCAGACGTGGTAAAGCCAATCTGATTGTTCACCACGATATGCACGGTTCCGCCGGTGCCATACCCTTTGGTGTTACTCATGTTCAGGGTTTCCATGACGATACCCTGTCCGGAAATCGCTGCATCGCCATGGATTTCCACCGGCAGCACAGTGCCACGCTGCGAGGCTTCGTATTGCTCGCTTTGAGCACGAGCCATCCCTTGGACGACGGGGTTAACGATTTCAAGGTGTGAAGGATTGAAGGCCAGGACGACTTTTACTGCGCCGTTTTGCGTTTCAATGTTCCCCGTGAACCCCTTGTGGTACTTCACGTCGCCTGCCGGCAGAACATTCGCCACCTTGTTATCGAACTCATCGAACAGATAACCCGGTGGCTTGCCAACAGTGTTCACCAGTACATTCAAACGACCACGGTGAGCCATGCCCATGACGACATGACGCACACCATTTTTGGCACCATGGCGGATGAGTTCATCCAGAAGCACGATCAAGGATTCGCCGCCTTCCAGTGAAAATCGCTTTTGCCCGGTGTAGCGGATGTGCAGGTATTTTTCGAGCCCCTCGGCCGCGGTAAGACGCTCAAGAATGCGCAGTTTTTTATCGGGGCCGAGCAGCGGTTTTGCTCGTGTGGACTCAAGACGGTGTTGCCACCAATCGCGTTGCTGCGGGTCGCTCAAGTACATGAACTCTGTGCCCAGAGTCCCGGAGTACGTTGTCTCCAGCGCGGATACCAGGTCAGCGACAGACGCTTCGCCTTTCCAGAAGTGATGGCCTGGCAGCTCTATTTTTTTGGCGAGATCGGCGCCGTTCAATCCGTGATACACCGCCGACAGCTCCGGGATGGGAGGTGAGGGGGCCCATCGCAGTGGTTCAATGTCGGCCCGGCGCGCGCCGACCATGCGAAAGGCGGCGATCAACGATTGAACGGCCAACTGTCTGCGAGCAGTGTCCAGGTCTGGAGCCGCGACCGACGAAGCCTTGCGCCCGGCCCGTCGCGCCAGCTGAACAAACTGCTCGACTATCGGTGCGTGCGCGATGTCGTCCGCATCAGCCTCGTCGCCGAGGGGCAGCTGAAGTGATTCGAAATAGGTGCGCCACTGATCCGGAACGGCCAGGGAGTCAGCCAGAAACTGCTCATATAACTCTTCAACGTAGGCGGCGTTACCGCCATGCAACATTGAAGTTATTTGACTTTTCATCGTGACTCCTCGTTTCGTTGCGCTCGGTTAGTGAGAGCAATGCTAACGAGGATCTGACTTTTAAAGGGTTGTCGATGGTGCGTTTAAAGGACAATAAAGAACGATTTTTGGCCAGCTGATCGGCCGTACAGCTACGCTCTTGTTCGGCTGGATAATTGCACGGACTTGCGCAGCCATTTGCATTCGACATGGCCAGTCATTTGCCTCGGATTTGACCCGCACGATTCATGGACATGATCGGCAGAGATGCCCTAGCTGCCATTCAGTCTTCGCCTACGAATAGCTTATCCTCGCTGAATTATTGCAACGGCGGTCTTAACTCTGTTTTGTCGACTCAGGCCACGCCCGCATGCCAAGGTGACCAATCTCCAGTACCCGCGCTCTTGACGCACCGTCGCGTGCCTGCACCGCCATGCCCCGGAACAGAGCGCTGAAAAACGCCCCGAGCGCTTCAATATCGGTGCCTTGCGGAACATCCCCCGCTTCCATGCCTTCCCTCAGTCGAGCCACCAAGGCGCTTTCGGAGGTAGCCCGGTGGGCAGACATCATGCTGCGCACCGATACGTACGCCGGGGACAGATGCGTTCCAGCCAACGAAATCATGCAACCTGCCGGCAAATCGTCACGGGTGAACTGCGCCGCAGTGGCCTCTATCAACTGAATAAATGCTGTTTTGGCATCAGGAGCATTGGCCAAGGCTGCCAGGAACCACTCACTGGATTCCGTCAGGTAGAAGTCAGTCGCCTCTTTGTAAACGGCTTCCTTGTTGCCAAACGAATTGTAAAACGTCGACGGGCTGATCCCCATCGCATTGATCAAATCGTCGAAAGACGTTCCCTCATAGCCGCGTTCCCAGAACAGCGTCATTGCGTCACGAATTGCCTGTGCGCGGTTAAACGCAAGGGGGCGGCCGCGACGACGTTTTGGCGGCTCTACTATTTCTGTTGTCATAACTCCAATAATCATTGACTGCGTCACTGAAAGGCCTATCTTCTTAATACAGGAGGTTTCACTCCAAAACAAATGGCGAAGAAAAATCAGCGTTGGCTGGCTTCGTTTTCGAGGAACTACCAATGCACGCTATCGTTCATGAACGTTTAGGTCTGGCCGGGAAAGTCCTCGAATTGAGGGTCATTGCAGAACCACGGCCTCCCGCGGAAGGTGAAGCGCTCGTTCGAGTCACCTTCGCTCCCATCCATCGTGGCGACCTCCTTGCTGTCGAAGGATCGCCCGCTTTTGGTGACCTTGTAAGTCTTGCCAATGGCGCACGTATTCCCGGTTTTGAGGGCGTGGGCATTGTAGAGGCGTTGGGATCGGCTGTGGTGACTGGATCGCAAGTAAACGTCGGTGATCGTGTTGCGTTTTTTCCGGTCAGCGGCGCATGGAGTGAGCGTGTTATCGCGCCCATGACATCCCTGGTGCGTTTACCGAGCGAAGTGACCGACGAACAGGCTGCGCACATGCTCATCAACACCATTACCGCACGGTTGGTATTGAGCATTGGCCATAACGCCTTGCCGCCAGAGCGGAAGACAAGCGTTACCGTCATCCAGACCGGAGCCAGCTCGGCAGTGGGGCAGTTATTGACCGCGCTATTGATCGCCAACGGTGTAAACACGATCCGGCTCGTCCGTAGCGAGGCCAGCGCATCGACCCTCGCCAAACGCCTGCCAGGCCCCTCCATTGTTTCAACCGACAACGCCGATTGGAAAGATGTGCTCCAACGCGAGATTGACGGGCGCCTGATTTTTACCGTGTTCGATGGGGTCGGCGGCGAGCACCTGTCCGAGGTCGCCAGCTTTCTCGTCGATGGCGGCACGATTGTGAACTACGGCTCCCTTGGTGGTGCCGGGACTGACATTCGCGGTATCTCTCCGCGCTCTCTCGTATTGCGCGGCGTATCTATCGGCGAGTGGAAAAATGACCCGCCCGAGCAGCGCCGTGCCGACATGGACACAGCGCTGGCGCTGATCCAAAAGCGCCCGGAATTGTTCGATGACGTGTCACGTTTCGAGGCGGCTGATATCACTGCCGCTGTCGCAATGATGAATCTACCGGGCAAGTCCGGCGCTGTACTCCTGAGTTTCTGACCACTACCCATAACTGACCAGCCACTCGATGCCCGCAGGCGTTCGATGGGCTGGCCAGTGCTCGCATTACTCTCTCAAACAGGAACCACGTTCATGACTCAATCATTGGCTGGCAAGGTCGCTCTGGTAACGGGCGGCGCACGAGGCCTCGGGGCTGCAACGGCCAAAGCGCTGGCAGCACTGGGGGCAGATGTCGCGATCAGTTACGTCAATTCTGCTGACAAGGCTGAAGCCATCGTGCGGGAGCTGGAAACACTCGGTGTTCGCAGCGCTGCGTTCAAGGCTGACCAGGGCGACCGTGTCGCCGCGACCCGGTTGATCGACGATGTAGTGAGCCGGTTTGGCCATCTCGACATTCTAGTGAGCAACGCCTCGATCAACATTTTTGGCGCGGTCGACGACCCTGACTACGACGCCGAGGCCTTCGAGCGTTTCTGGGCGGTAACACTGACCGGCTTCATGGCCACCGTTCGGGCGGCCTCCCGCGTCATCAGCGACAACGGTCGCATCATCATGATCGGCTCCAACCTCGGAACACGCATTGGCATGGCCGGCCTGTCGGATAACGGCGCAGTCAAAGCGGCCATCGACGGTTATGCCCGTGGCGTCGCCCGCGATCTTGCACCTCGAAACATCACCGTCAACGTCGTGCATGCGGGGCTGATGGAGACGGACATGAATGCTGAAGCCGGGGATTCGCTCAAGCCATTGTTGGCGACATTGTGCTTCCCGCGGTTTGCCCGCATTGAAGAAGTGGTTGCTCCGATTCTATTCCTCGCCAGCCCACAGGCTTCTTACATCACCGGTGCCCTCATCGATGCAGACGGCGGTTACAACGCTTGAGTGACATCGCCATGCCAATGTTCAGGAGATCACCATGAAAATCGGAATGATCGGTGCAGGCAACGTATCGCTGGCAGTCGCCCGATTTGCCCTTGCTCAAGGCCACGAGGTGTTGCTCAGCAATCACAGCGGGCCGCAGAGACTCGGCAGGGCAGTGGACGCCCTCGGAATTGGCGCATCCGGTGTCACGGTCGCCGAAGCCGCTCAGGCCGACATGGTCATGTTGGCGGTTCCTTGGCTGAATGTAGAGTCGTCGCTCTCCGGGCTGCCTGATTGGGGCTCTCGGATTCTGATCGACGCCACCAACCCGTTCATCGAGACGCACCCCAAACTCGTCCTGGCCGATCTCGATGGGCGAGGTGCGAGCGAGATCGTCGCCGCCTTTGCACCAGGCGCTCGCGTGGTCAAAGCGTTCAATTCGATCACGATGGAAAAATTCGAAGCCGGTCCCGTCCATGGCGATGCCCGGCGGGTGCTGTTCGTGTCCGGCGATGACGAGAGTGCCAAGACTAGGGTCAAGAACCTGATTGTGAGTTTTGGATTCGCTGTCGCCGATCTCGGAAGCCTTGAAACGGGAGGGCGGCTCCAGCAGGCCGGTGGCCCCCTGGCCGGTCGAGACATGCTCGTCATCGAGTGATTTCACCCGTTCAAACGTTCAACGTTGGTCAAACCATTCACCACACTCGTTGCGGCCGAAGAGCATTCGGCTGCGCAAAATATGCTTCAGGAGAAACCCATGCAAACGCATCCAGCAGTATCCAGCCTCTCGACCTCAGTGATGATCACGCGAAAAGATGATGTCTCGCTGAAGGTTTTCTACGATTACTGGGCCGACATCCATGGCGTTCTGGCGGCACGTGCCGAAGGCGCATTCGAATACTTTCAACATCGCCTGGGCACACCGATCCCGGAATTTTTTCAGGGCGTGAAAAGTGTGGACCAGCATCCGGCCCAAGGCGATCCGATTGTTGGCCTCGCCGAGATCACTTTCCTGACCCCTGAAGATCGCGAAAAACTGGTCAGCAGTGCAGCCGTCGGGCAGATGGTCGTCGACGAACAGAATGTTTTGAAAGGGACTTACATGTATTCGACCGGGCCGGGCAACGCGCAGACATTGATGGATCGCAGCGGTGTGCCAACCCCCCAGGGCGAGAGCGGCGACTATCGGGTGATTGTGTTCGTGCGCCAGGCGCAGGACGTCTCGGCCGATGAGTTCCGCCGCTTTCTGCGCAGCGAATGGGCTCCCGCCATGGCGCAAAGTGCAGAGGTAATCAAAACACGGCTGCATCTTCTCGAGAAGTTTGACGAACAGGCTTGGCCGACCCCCAACGTCGATCATCGTCGGTCTGTCGAACAGCAATACGATGCTTACCTTGAGTTGGCATTTGCGAGTGAAGAGCAAGCCAGACACTTCACCCACTCAGCGCAAATGCTTGACCTCGGTGCCAAGGCGAATCAGTACATCGCGGCCCTCGTGACCTACCCTGATTTTGAAACCTACACGATGGTTTTTGCCGGTCGGCCGACGCAAGTGGGCCTTAGAGGACTGTCGGCATTTCGCACCCTTGCAGCCCTGAAGGAACCCGCCAACCAGAAATCCCGGGACTTACTGTCGGTGATATTTGGCGACAACGTGCTTGAACCGTTGGTTTAAGACGTTTCGATCCTCCGGGCTTCACTTCAAATACCTCTACTGGAGTACAGAAACATGATTGACGAAAACGGCCCCCACTATTTTGTTGCCTTCCAGACACCGGGCCCGAACTGGGTCCAGGGCGTGCAATACAACGAACAACCTGAGTTCATGGTGCATGTCAATTACATGATCGAATTGCAGGAGAGAGGCCTGACCGTTCTAAGCGGGCCGTTCATGAAAAAGGCAGGCGGCCTTAATGGCGTGTTGGCAGACGGCGGCATGACGATCTTCAAGGCCGCCGATCTCGATGAGGCAATCAAGATTGGTACGGATGACCCGACAGTGAAGTCCGGCATGCTGAATGTGGAGGTGAAGATGTTCTGGGTGCCTTTCCATACCTGATCGGTTCGAGTACGAGATCGTGCCACGGCCATGTTTTATGCAGAGGGTGAAGGCGTTTTTTGAGCAGACGAATAGAGATATTTCGACTCCCTGAAAGCGCCTACCCATCCTCTCGGTTTGGAGTTTGTGTATGTCTGATTCTCTGTTGATAAAACCTGTAAATCGAAAAATTCTCGTCCTGGGCGGATATGGCGTGACGGGGTCCGCCGTGGTGGATGCAGCGCTGATCGCCTCTTGGCCCGTGATGACCGCTAGCCGCAGACCCGCGCCAGATCGTTTGATCGATGGCCGGGCTGCGCCCCTGCATGTAAGCGTCGACTTATTGAGCAAGTCTTCCACCTCCGACGCGTTCGCCGGCTTTGCCGATGTCACGGATGTCGTTTACTGCTCCTACGTCGAGAAGGGGAGCAACGCAGCAGCTATCGAGCCTAACGTGGCAATGCTGGCGAACGCGCTGGAGGCGCTCATTACCCGAGGTGCAAAACTTCAGCACGTTGTCTTGTTTGGCGGAGGCAAGGCTTATGGTCCGCATCTGGGGGCTTACAAAACTCCGGCAAAAGAGAGCGACCCGAGAATTCTGGGGCCGATGTTCTACTACGATCAGGAAGACTTTCTGAAGGACTGGGGTTCTAGAAACAGCGTGCCGTGGACGGTGTTGCGACCGGACGCCATCTTTGGTCCGAGCCTGGGATCACCGATGAATTTGATCAATGGAATGACGGTCTATGCAGCCGTCTGCCGCGAGTTGAATGTTCCATTGCGCTTTCCTGGTACACATCAGGCGTGGAACGCGCTAACGCAGTCAACCGACGCGGGAATCCTGGGCCGCGCTACGCTGTGGGCGTTAACGGCTGAGGCGGCCGAGGGCCAGATCTTCAATGTCATTAACGGCGATCAATTCCGCTGGCGTCAGTTGTGGCCAGAACTGGGCTCGTTGTACGACATGCCGCTGGCTGAGCCACAACCAATGTCACTGACAGAGCAGATGGCAGACAAAGCCCCCGTGTGGGAGAAGATCATCGAAAAATACAACCTCAGACCCACCGCCTGGGCAGACGTCGTCGCTTGGCAATTCCTGGACGCTATATTCGGAATCGGTTACGACATGCTGCAAAGCACGATAAAAATCAGGAAGGCGGGATTCCATGACTGCATTGATTCTCATGAAAGCTTGAAGCTTCAGGTCAGCAGATTGAGAGGTGCACGAATCGTTCCTTGAGGATTCGCGATAACGACAAACATGTGAAACCTTTATCTCATTAGGGCCGGTCCTCATTAAGCAGTGAGCGCACTGAGTGATTGCCTTTGGCCGAAAGCTGCCTATCGCCCATTTGGGTTGCACCCTTCACGATCATGATTGGGCGCGCGAAGTAACCTTGAAGACGCGATGCTTACCAGCTGATTGGATTCAACCAGGAAAATTTTTCCCTGGTTGGCATTCGTGTCTCTGCTACTGTCATCACAAACTCGCATGGATGAACGTTGATGGATACCCAAAACACGACGCTGCTCAAAGACCTTCTGTCCACCAGGCGAAGTGTCAGATCCTTCAGTGAAGAGCCGCTGAGCCTGGCCGTTCTGGAGACGTTCCTTTATGCCGGACAGGGGTGTACTTCTGCGGACGGTAAGCGAACCGCGCCATCGGCACATGCTCTGCACCCACTTGTATTGAGGGTGGTTGTGCGTCAAGTGGAAGGGCTCGCCCCTGGGGTATACACATACGATTGCCAGGCAGGAAAGCTCTCGCGTGTTGCAGGTCCGATCGCAAATGGATCGCTGAACTCAGCGGCTTTAGGCGATGAAAAGTGGTTGGAAGATGCACCTGCCGTCATCGCGATCGTCGCTGAACGAGGGCTCGCAATAGACCATTTCGCGGCTCAACAGGCAGACGGTCTAAGGGGCGCACGCTACGTTGATTTCGAAGCTGGAGCATCCGCTCAAAATATGTATTTGGCGGTCACCGCAGCGGGTCTTGGCGGTGTAGTCGTAATGGGTTTTGACGACATTAAGATGAAGCATGCCTTGGGTCTTGAACGGGGCCTTTTCCCAATCGCCCTTTTTTGCGTAGGGAATCCCCTCAATTAGAGCTTTGGCGCGAGAGGTTGTTGCCTCCAGTATCGATGGATGGTCAGATGGAACGCCATTCGCATTTGGCCGCAGAGAGATTGAATCTGGCCCCGGCGCCATTGTTGTGGTTCGTCTGCCAACAGTCCGTAGATCGTGCGCAGGCGATGACTGTCGCTACGCTGCCTCGATTTTTATCGTGGCGTGGTGGGTAGGCTGCGAAACTTCCTTTTTGATTGTTTTTGCACTGTTCTCGGTACTTTTGAAGTGGCTCCGATACTCTTTCGGTGTGGTGTTCAAGCGTCGTGAAAAAATCATGCGCATGTGGGTCGAGTTCCGAAAACCGCAGTTGAATGCAATGGTTTTTAGTGGGGCGTCTGTTTCTTCGAGCATTTTTCGAGCGTGATCAACCCGTACTTGTTCGACGAAAACGGCAGGGGTGACTTCCGCGTATTTAGAGAAAATTCTGGAAAAAGTACGGCGGCTCACCGATACCGCATCCGCCAGTTGGTCCATGGAAATCGCTTCGCTGATGTGGTCGGTCACATAGCGCATCACCGTCGTGACGATGGAGTGTTCTTCCGGACGCAAGGCCAGGAACGGGCTTGACTGTGATTGTCCGCCTTCCCGATGGATGTACACGATGAGGCGTTTTGCGACGGTGACCGCCAGCTCGCTGCCCCAGTCTTCAGCGACCAGTGACAGGCACAAATCAATACCTGCCGAGACGCCGGCACAGGTGAAAAGGTCGGCGTCGCGGACGAAGATTTTGTCAGGGCGGACCAATGCCAGGGGAAATCGATCTTCAAGCCGCTGAACATGGTTCCAGTGCGCGGTCACTTCGCGTCCATCCAGCAAGCCGGCATGACCTAATAAAAATGCGCCGTTGCACACCGAGCCAAACCGGCGGGAACCGCCTGCCTGACGCCGAAGCCACTCCAGAAACCCTTCTTCTGGTGGTGTATCCGGCATTCTCGGACCACCGGCCACGAGCAACAGGTCGCAATGTCCCGGATAGTCTTGATAGTGATAGGGAACGGCAATCTCCATCCCGTTCGAGCAGCGAACGTTTCCTGGCTGAACCCCAACCATGGAAACGTCATAGCGTTGATCTTCTGGCAGGAAGGCATTCGCTTCGGCAAAAACATCAAGCGGGCCTGCAACATCCAGCGCCTGAACGCCCTCGAAAACAACCAGTGCAAGTTTCATCTGAACCTTCTTGTTCGACCATCCGTGGAATGGGTGACCTGTTCATCGCTTAATTTGAGCCGGAACCCGGCGCTACGCAACGCTGTTCGCCAAACGGCATAGCCGCCGGCGGCTTATCCTGCTGACGGGGCCTGGAGATCTCAAGTGGTCTGGCTATCCCTCGTGCGAATGGCCAGAAACAGCGACTGAATGGCTCGAAAGTGAAATGAGCTAACCGCCGGCGCCTCTCGATTTGGCTTTACGCTGACGACTCTCGCGCAGGTTTGAGGATGCAACGTTTTCCTGCCTGTGAATACGCCGATCAACGGAGTCAGAGCCGATGTGGTACGACACGCCTGCAACAAAAGTCCTGGGTATCAAATACCCCATTGTTCAAGGTCCCTTTGGGGGCGGTCCCTCATCCGTTGAACTGGTCAGTACGGTTTCCAATGCCGGTGGATTAGGTTCATTTGGCATGCAGACCCTGGAACCCGAACAAATGATTGAAGTGGCGCGGCAGATTCGTTCCGCTACGAGCAAACCGTTTGCTATCAACCTTTGGATATCTAACGCCCAAGAGGAGGGCGCAAGTCCTAAAGAGGTTCGTCGAGCAGGCGAGTTGTTGGGGCCGTACTACGCCGAACTTGGAAGGGAAGTTCCGGCCATGCCCGAGCGTTTTATCCCTGACGTAGACAAACAACTGGAGGCAATGCTGAAAATCAAACCCCCGGTGTTCAGTTTTGTGTTCGGCATTGCGCCTGCTGCCGTTATGGCGGCCTGTAAGTCATTGGGTATTTTGACCATGGGCACGGCAACCACTGCGCTGGAAGCAAAAGCACTGGAAGCAGCGGGCGTCGATTGCATTGTGGCCTCAGGGTTCGAAGCGGGTGGTCATAAAGGGTCGTTTCTGAGATCGGCTGAAGAGTCACTGACCGGTATTTTTTCCCTGATTCCGCAAGTCATCGACCAAGTGAGGATTCCCGTCATCGCTGCCGGTGGCGTGGCAGATGCGCGCGGTGTGGCAGCCGCTTTGGTATTGGGGGCTCACGGCGTTCAGATAGGCACCGCGTTTCTTGCCTGCAAAGAGTCCGCGGCCAGTGTGCCGCATCGCAAAGCTCTGTGGGCGGGGCATGGACAATCTTCAACGCTGACGAAAGCCTTTACCGGGCGCTTGGCGAGGAGTCTTCCCAACAGAATGACGGCCGAGATGAATAACGGGCATTCAACAGTCGCGTCTTATCCTGTCCAGGCCTGGTACATGGGGCATCTCGCAAAAGCAGCGCAGGTACAAGGCTGCGATGACTTCGGTTCCCTGTCAGCCGGGCAATCCGTTTCTTTAATTCAACATGACAGCGCACGCAAGTTGATGGAAGAACTCGTCAGGGAAACGCCTGCCATGCTATGCAAACACGGCGCCTGCTGACGCTAAAGCCACGTATTCACCACCCGCCGATCCAGCTCCTCCCAATCCGCCATGCCCAGCACCCGCGTGGTGTTCAACCCGCGCAAATAACCGCGCAACTGCTGGGCGGTGGCCCGCGTGAGTTCGGGGTCACTCGTGGTTTCGCTCATCAGCACGGTTTCGTACTGGACCAGGTACTCGGCCACCCGGTCACGGAAATCCGGCAAAACCGCGTCGCGGATCAGGTCAAAAGTTCTCAAGGCGTGATCCTCATCAATCTTTTCTGGTGGTGATTGAGTGTGCATCCATCTGCGTAGCGCGCAACTATTGCTAGACGTAATAGTGACCATTACCAAACGCAAGTTCTCCTTTGTCGACAATAGTCGGAAAATCCCCTCCATCGAACACGCGGCTCAAAAAATGTGCGTGATGAACCGAATTTTTTATTTTCAGGAAGAGACCGATGCGCCCTTTATTCGTATCAGCCACGGCAATTGCCTCGGTGCTGCTCGCCGGTTGTGCCTCCACGCCGAATAACCCAACCATGACCTTGCAGACACGCAAAACCCCGGCCCAATACGCCGACTGTGTCGTACCGAAATTGCAGGGCAGTGCGTTGAACCCGACCGTCTCGCAGACGTCGCGCAGCTACCGGATCGTGGTGCCGAGCAAAGTCTCGACGGACAACGTGCTGGAAGCCTACAAGGCCGGGAGCGGCGGCAAGGTGTTCATTTATGAGCGGCATTTGCTGGCTTCCAGCCTGTTGCCTTCGAATTTTCAACGTGCCGCACAGGATTGCATCTGACTCCGGATCAAAAGCGTTTTTTACAGAGCTCCTTTGGTTGGCCGCAACCAACCAATTTTTTACCCCGCACCGCATTCGGTGGCGGGGTTTTTTTTGGGTGCCGATAAACAAGGCCTGCAATACGGGCTGATTGTTCTCGTTTGTGGGGCTGTCTTTTGTGCCACCTGAGTGAAAGAGGGAGGGTCGCTCCGTGCTGCTATCTTCATAGCACGATTGCAGCGGTGTGATTTCAGAGGAGGTGCAGCATGGATCGATTCACGGGCGGTTGCTTATGCGGCAACGTCAGGATTGTGGCCTCGGGCCGCCCCTACCGGGTCGGCCTTTGTCACTGTCTCGATTGCCGCAAGCACCATGGGGCGCTTTTCAACGCCTGCGCGATATTCCCTCAGGAGACCGTGACGATCGAAGGCGAGACAGGCGATTACGCCGGGCGGTTTTTCTGTCCGCGCTGCGGCTCGTCGGTATTCGCCCGCTCGGGCGACGAAGTCGAAGTAAACCTGGGGTCGCTGGACGCCCCTGACCAACTGATGCCCACCTACGAAATCTGGACCGTGCGTCGCGAGTCCTGGTTGCCGGCGTTCCCGCTTACGAGACGCCATGAGCACAATCGGGAGGAAACGGGGCGCTTGGAGGAGTAGGCACTGGCCGGTTTACTGTCAGGCGTAAGTTTGAGGCGATAAACAACAAAAAGCCCGCTTCGGCGGGCTCTCTGTTTGGGGTCAAATCCTTTTGTCAGTTCAATCTGCGCTCCGTTCTGTAAGCGTTTCGTGAAAAATGTGTGGTCGGAATGAAAAAGCCTTGCGCCAGGCCTGAATAACGGCAGCCGGCATGGGGCCGCGGGCCTCGAAAACCAGGTGCTTGTCTTCCTGAATCCCTACGCGATCGAAGTCCGGGTTCGGCGTACTGACGGACACGCCCGCCGTTACATCGTAAGCGCCGCTGGCGTCAAATTCGTAGGCCGAATACACGCCGACAATCGGCGCGTCGGGTGCCTGACGCAGGTCACGCCGTGGCTACTTCGCCTTGGCGCCTTGCTTGATATCCCCACAGAAAATATCTACGTTGCCATCAGTCGATGCCGTTCGCACGACGATGGAATACCCACCCGCCAGCAACTCCGACATGGCAACAGGCGCGGTTCTTGATAATGTCCAGCCGCGTATAGGCTGGCGTTCGGTGTTGACCTGATCATTCATGGCGTAGGCCACTGCTCCAGGTTTTTCGCAGCTGCCTTTATAAATAAAGGTATAGAGGCGCAAGGGCAGGACAACGCCACTTGGAACACCGCTGATGAAGAAACTGAGTCCGGTTTTATTGTCGAAGCTGGTCAGCGTGACGTCGCCGATCTGCCCAGCGTTTTGCCGTGTGGCAGTCAACGGAATGTTCACGCTTTTATTTGATGATGTGGCGCAGCCGAAAAGCGTTGCGCTGACCAGTAGCGCTGCCAGTGAGGGTCTGAACTTCATGGCCAAACTCCTGTGTCGAAGAACTGCGGGAGGGATTAGCCGGTATAGCTCATTAATAGTATTTCTGATGTTTTCCGCGCGAAAATGTGCACACTTGTTGGATTGGAGAACTAAATTTCAGTACAGCGTCCTGCCATGAAGAAGGAACGACACAATGATCAGATCTCGCTTATTTATTTCAGCCGTTACGTGCCTTGCGTTGATCGTAGGCTCAACAACGGCATTAGCCGACCCTGGTAATGGAAAAGGCCAAGGGAACGGCAAGGGAAATTCGCACAACAACCAAGCCCATGGAAACCAAGGCAAGGGCAGCGATTGGGACAACGGCCCAAGTATTGATCGCGGCAATGTCCTGGGAATTATTGGCGGGTATCCGGGCTACTGGAACTCTGGGCCTGCATTGCCACCGGGCATTCAAAAGAACCTTGCGCGCGGCAAACCTCTGCCGCCAGGGATTGCCAAAAAACTGGACGGTCGGTTAGTCGGCAGGCTGCCTCATTACGATGGATATGAATGGCAACAAGCAGGCACGGACTTGATATTGGTCGCACTCGCAACCGGGCTAATTTACGAAGTGCTCAACGGTGCTTTTGATTAGTGTTTGAGTCTCGTTTTCAATAGCGCAGTAAAGGCATTCCGTCTATCGCGGGGCTTGAACTGACTGGGGGCTGACGCGTCTTAAAACACGTGATATCAACCCTATGGAAGCAATCATGCTTTTAAAAAACAAGAGTCTCGTTGCTGTAATGTCATGCGCCTTGATGCTTGCAGCCGCCCCTTTACTACCTGCTGATCTGTCCATCATGAACTCCGCTTATGCGAAGGACGGTGGTGGTGGTGGTGGTGGTGGTGGTGGTGGTGGCGGTAATGGTGGCGGTCACGGAGGTGGAGGTGGCGGTGGTGTTGGCGGTGGCCATGGCGGCGGTACAGCCGGAGGTCACAGCGGATCAGATCACGCCGGCGGCATTAGCAGTAACGGGCGCGGCGAAGGGCTCAGCAGTGACCATGCTGGCAAGGCTGTTCGCGATCATGGCGAAAGCGGAAACCACTACGGCAGTGATCGCAATGGTGATCGCGGTCATGGCTCAACGACTTCAGGCATCGCTCACTCCAAAGACACTCGCGGCGTATCTAAAGCCCGGGCTGTGGCGACTTCGACGCCAGGTGATCACAACACGAAGGGCTTGAGCAAAGTCGGAACGTCGGTATCACCGAAGCTGCATTGACCTGCCGTACCTCGGAGTTGGCGCCTGTCTGAATCCGATCTTCAGGCGCCGCACTCGGCAACCATTAATACCCCCGCAACTTTATCGCTACAGCCCTATCCGTCATAAATTTCTGTCTTGTCCCGAGTAGTGGGCAGATTCCTCGTCTACCCTCTGCGAGAGCATTGTGAGCGGCCACGCGCACAATCAGGTTATTCATTAGTTCGCTGATACAGCCGATAACGTGGTGTACAACCCTCTTGCATCAACGACCAGCGGGAAATTATGCCCAATAGCCTCGCCTCTATCGTCCACTCCCTCTCTCATCGTTCAAGCGTGTCGCTGGCACGGACATCACTGTTCAAGTTTGTCGGTCTATTAGCCGGTGTGTTTTTACTGGCCAGCTATTCACTGGTTTATCTTGCAAACGATTTAGACCGGACAGAGGAAGTCGAAAGTGCGTTTTACACCAAGAAGGCTGTGCAATCGCTGGAAAAGTCGCAGCGCTCAGTCGTCAAGGACTACGCATTTTGGGGTGATGCCTACAAGCATCTGCATGCTCAAGTAGACCCGGATTGGGCCTATGTACGGCAAAACGCCGGGCCAACGCTTTACACCGATTTTGGATTTCAGGGACTGTTTGTCGTCAACGACGTCAATCGCACGGTTTACTCTGTGATCAAGGGTGAGCTGACGTCCATGGACGCTTCAGAGTGGCTGGGTAGCGCCATGGCGCCGATGCTCGAAAAGGCACGTGCCGGCGCGGAAGCAGAAACACCGGCAACCGCGTTTATCAATATTGGCGGCGAACCCGCTCTGGTCGCGGCCGCCGCCATCACGCCGGGCACCGATCCGACCGTGGTGTCTGATGACCGGCAGCCGTCGGTGTTGATTTTCGTCGACATTCTCGACAGCGCCAAGCTTGAGCTATTAGGTAATGATTTTGGGGTCGAGGGCCTGCATGTCGCCACGACTGATGATCTTGATGCAACGTCTTTCTTGCCGTTGGGGGACAACGGGGCTGCCGGCAATCTGTATTGGACTCCGTCCCGCCCAGGCCTGCGGTTATTGGGCGTCGGATTGCCATTGATCGGCATTGCCGCGTTGTTGGTGTGCCTGATGACCTGGGCCATTTTGCGCCGCACCACCGCCAGTGCGCTTGCGCTGGACGCCAGCTACACCTCGCTTCAAGACAGTCAGGATGCCCTCGGCATCAGCGAAGCGCGCTTTCGCGACGTCGTTGAAGCCATCTCGGACTGGGTATGGGAAATAGGGGATAGCGAGCGTTTCACTTATTTGTCCGACCGATTTGAAACGGTCACCGGCCTTTCCCGGGACGCTTGGATCGGTGCGCCGATCAATGATCTGCTGGCCACCGAATTAGGTTTGCTGACCCAGTGGTTGAGCATTCCGAACCGTCGTCCGGACATCAGCATCCAGTGTCGTTATGTCGATGCCAAGGGGCGGGAGCGCATCACGCGTATCTCGGCTCGGGACATGATTGGGGCAGGGTTCCGAGGCACCGCAACGGATGTGACGGACGAAGTCGAGGCCCGTCGGCGCATCGAGTTTCTTTCCCAGCATGATGCCCTCACCGGGCTACCCAACAGGACCCGTCTGCAGGAATTTCTTGACGGTAAACTCAAGGCATTGCCGACGGTGGAACAGCCTCTGGTCATGCTTTGCCTGGACCTTGATCGCTTTAAGCCGGTCAATGACTTGCTCGGGCATGCCGCCGGTGACCGGGTGCTCAATGAAGTGTCGAGCCGTCTGGCGGACTGCGTGCGCCACGGTGACCTCGTCGCCCGGGTCGGAGGGGATGAGTTTGTCCTGATCCTCAGTGATGTGAGTTCCCAGGAAGAAGTCGAGACCCTGTGTCATCGCCTGATCGAGTCCGTTGAGCGGCCCATAGAGATTGATCAGCAGGAAGTGTTTGTCAGCGCCAGTATTGGCATCGCGATGGCGCCCAATGATGCGTGCGAAGCGACCGAGTTGCTGCGCTATGCGGACATCGCGTTGTACGAGGCGAAGACGGGCGGGCGTAACACCTGGCGCTTTTATGCAGGCGATATGAACGCCAGAATCATTGAACGCCGGCGTCTGGAAAACGACCTGCGTTTCGCCATCAAACACGGTGAACTGCGCCTGCATTTCCAGCCACGCTATCGTCTCTCGGACGGTCAGATGGTCGGTGCCGAAGCACTGGTCCGGTGGCAGCACCCCGAGCGCGGTTTAATCCCTCCCGATACGTTTATCTCCATTGCTGAGGAGTCCGGGCTGATCCTTTTCCTGAGCAACTGGGTGATCCAGACCGCATGCCGTTGTGCCGCCAAGTGGCCGTCGAATCTGTTCGTCTCCGTCAACCTGTCATCCACCGAATTCAAGCGAGGCAATCTGGTCGAGCGCATTCAGAAAACACTGCACGACACCGGAATCGACCCTGCCCGGGTCGAGCTGGAAATTACCGAAAGCGTGATGCTCGAAGATGCCACCGGTGCACTTGAGATAATGCGTACGCTGAAACGCCTCGGCGTGCGGATCTCCATGGACGACTTTGGAACGGGCTATTCATCGTTGAGTTACCTGCGCGCGTTTCCTTTCGATGGCCTGAAAATAGACCGAAGCTTCTTGAACCGGCTGGATGAAAGCGAGGATGACCGGGCCATTATTCAGGCAATCGTGGGCCTGGGACGTGCGTTGGCGCTCACGGTGACGGCAGAGGGCATTGAAAGTGCCGAACAGCTGAGCTTGTTGAAAGCGGTGGCGTGCGATGAAGGTCAAGGCTATTTTCTGAGCCGGCCGCTTGATGTGAATGCGTTTAACGCGTTGGTCGGCGTCAGAGGCAGCGCAGTCAGCGCCAGCAACGTTTAAAGGTCGGGAAATACAGACCAAAAACGCACCTTCCGGACCCATCGCGAACGGATTTTCATCCGTGGCCAAACTGTCATATTCGGTATTCCTTCCTTGCAGATAGTGGTCAGCCCAATGCGTATGAATGAGGCTGTACCGTGTTTCCACGTCTTCTGTGTTCGCTGTCCGTTTTGAGCCTGTCTATCGTCGCTGCACAGGCGGCCGAGACGAACCCCCTCGACCTTCTCAACACCCCGCATTTGCGCAGCATCGATAATTTCCGCGATGTCGCCGGCACCACTACCGCGTATTCCACCGCCAATGACGGCACGATGCGGGGCGGTGTGTTTTATCGATCCAACGCGCTGACCCCGTCGGCGGCGGATTTTGGCACCTTGAACAGCCTCGGTATCAAGGCCGTCTACGACTTGCGCAACCCGACCGAAATCGCCGGTACACCCGACACCTTGCCCAACGGTGCGCGCTATTTGAACATCGATATTCTTGGCCCGTCCGGTTCACTCCCCACGGGCTCACTCGGTAGTGCCGCGGACGCCATCGCCATGATGGAGGGCATCAACCGGTCGTTCGTCAATGACGCTGGGGTGCGCGGTCAATTCACCACGTTGTTCAATGAATTGGCCGGCGTTGACGGTGCCGCGTTGTTCCATTGCACGGCCGGCAAGGACCGGACGGGTTGGACCGCCGCCGTGTTGCTGAGCATTGCCGGGGTCGACAGTGCCACGATCATGAGCGACTACCTTGCCACCAACCAATACACCGCGGCACGCGTGGCGGCGACGCTGGCACACATGCCGCCGGAAATGGCAGCGATCTATGCGCCACTCCTTGGCGTGGAAGCCAGTTACCTGCAGGCCAGTCTGGATCAGGTCACTGCGCAATTCGGCAGCATGGACAACTACCTCAAGCAAGGCCTTGGCCTGTCCCAGGAAACCATCTACGTGCTGCGCGGCAAGATGGTTTTCTATAACAGCGTGCCGGGCCAGGCCGGTCTCGTCGGCAACGCCGCAGCGGGTGCCGGGTTGCTGCAACAGCTGCAGAACAGCAAGCTGTCGGGCACTTACAGTGCATACAACTATTACCTGCAATCGGCAATCGATGCCGGCAGCCTTGGCGGTGTCGAGTCCACCGTCGGTGGTCAGGTGCACGCCGATGCGGCCAGCTATTTGCTGCGCCAAGGGGCGATGGTCGAGCAGGCCGCTGCGCCCTATGCCAGCGGCACGGATCTGAAGATCGGCCAATATCGTTTGTGGAGCACGGCGCTGGCCGGCTATCTGGGCACCGATGGTTCGTCCCAGGCTGCCAGCAGCAACGAGCACAGCCAGGGCTTGATGATCGGCCTGACCCAGCGCTTCTCCGAACAACTCAGTGCCCACGCAGGTTTTGGCTACAGCAACGGCAATGTCGGCGGGGCGGGCGGTGAGGTGGATACCGACTGGACTTTTTTCACCGGTGGCGCCCGCTATGCATTCGACGGTCTGGAACGCGGTCTGTTTGTCGAAGGCAAGGCCAACGCTGGCTGGCTCGACTACGAAAGCAAACGCGACCTCGGTGGCGGACTGGGCACGGCCAAGGGCGATAGCCATGGCACGCTGTCCGGTGCAACGGTTGCGGTAGGCTATCGTGTGCCGGTGAGCAATATGATCCTCGAACCGAGCCTCGGCGTACGCGTCAGTCACCTGGACGTGTCCGGCTTCCAGGAGAAAGGCAGCGAACTGGCCCTCGACGTCGACAGCACAGAGGAAACCCGCCGCAGCGCGATGGCCAATCTCAATGTCGCATTTGCCCCGGTCGGCATGGGCGCGTGGCAACTGGTGCCGGGCGTTCAGGTGGGTTATGAACATGTGCTGGGCGATAACGACGTCTATAGCGAAGGACACCTGCTGGGGCTGGACGTCGAGCAGCGTGCCGCCTTCGACAACCGGGATCAGTTTACTGGCGGCGTGAATGTCATGGCCAATCTTGGCCCGCTGAGCCTGGGTGCCGAAGTCGGTGCCAGCGGTGGAGGGGACAGCCACGGTTTCAGCGGCGGTCTCAAGGCCAGCTATCTATTCTGATCCAGAAGGCACATGGACACTTGTGGTGAGGGAGCAGGCTCCCTCGCCATTAGCGCCGGATTCGCTTGCGCCCCGATTTCACCTCAGCGGGACTGACGCCATAGGCATTCTGGAAATACTGGCAAAACCTCCCGATATTGCTGAAGCCAAATCGCAAGGCCACTTCGGTCACGGACGTCGGGACATCCTGCGCCAGCGCATCGTAAGCGCGTTCCAGACGCACTTGCCGTTGATAGTCAACGATCGAAAGACCCACGAACCGTCGAAAACCTTCCTGCAACGCACGCTGGCTGACGTTGCTCAACCGCGCCAGATCCGTGCCGCTGACCATGTGCTCGGGATGCTCCTGAATGTAGTCGACCGCCAGCTTCACATGCCGTGGCGCGATCAGCGGAGAAGGGCGCCGCAGGGCTTCGGTGAAGTTGTGTGGCCAGGCCTCCAGCACCGTGTCGATCAGCATTTCGCGAAGACGCAAAGGCATCAACGTACCGGCATTGATCAGTTGATCGAACTCAGTGCCCGTCGCCAGATCGATCAATGCCTTGATGCCCTGGAACGCCGGGACATTCAGATCGACCATCGGCTCGAAGTGCAGCTTTTCCAGGATCGGTTTGTCCAGCAGCGTCGACAGTCGTTCGGTGAGGTGGGCGCGTCTGATCGACATCCCGTGCTGGGCATGATTATCGAGAAAACGCATCGAGCGAATGTCGGCTTTATCAATCGCCAGGCCAACGTGGGTGACACCGACCGACTCGGTCGCGTGATTGAAGACGATCTTGCCGGCCGTGGGAATGACAAAGGTGATTTCGTCATGGGGGTCGGGAAACACGACCGTGAAGTCGCCGCGGTAATGCATCCTGCGGAAACTCACGCCTTCATGCCGGCCGTAGACCCCGCCGATGATGATGTTTGACGGCGGGGGCGGCGTGTCGGAATAGCGGTTGCCGAACATCGTCGAGAACAACGCGCCCAAGTCATCGCAGCGCATGCCATCGGACCTGAGGATGATTTGTTGGCGTGTCGGGGCTGAGAACACCTTGAGTGGCACCTTGGGTCGGGGGAACTTGGGTACAGGGGCGATTGGGGTAGGCGGGGAGCGCGCAGACGTTAGCAGGCGGGAGTGACAGGATTGTGACGGCGGGGGCATCAGCATGTCATCAATGACTTCCACGCTAGACAAACGTAATCTTGCCGCTTCGCGTTCCATGACAAGACAAAAAAAACAGGAGTCATTGATGCAACCGATTCGTCTCGGCCTGGTGGGCTACGGCAAGATTGCCCAGGATCAACACGTTCCCGCTATCAACGCCAACCCCGCGTTCCAGTTGGTGTCTGTCGCCACGCAAGGTCAGCCCTGCGCCGGGGTAGAGAATTTTCAGTCCCTGAGCGAGCTGCTCGCCAAGGGCCCGCACGTCGATGCGATTGCGTTTTGCACACCGCCGCAAGGTCGATTCGCACTGGTGCAACAAGCGCTGGCCGCTGGCAAACATGTGCTGGTAGAAAAACCGCCGTGCGCCACGTTGGGGGAAGCGATGGCGTTGGTCAGTCAGGCCGCCGAGCAAGGCGTCAGCGGCTTGTTCGCCTGGCACTCGCGCTACGCGCCGGGCATCGAAGCCGCCCGCGATTGGCTGGCCACTTGCACCCTGCAAAGCGTGCAGATCGACTGGAAGGAAGACGTGCGCAAGTGGCACCCCGGCCAGGCGTGGATCTGGCAGCCCGGTGGCCTCGGCGTGTTCGATCCCGGCATCAATGCCTTGTCGATTGTCACCCACCTGCTGGCGCTGCCGCTGTTTGTCGAATCTGCCGAACTGCGCGTCCCCGACAACTGCCAATCGCCGATTGCCGCGTCGATCAAAATGTCCGATGCACGTCACCTCGATGTCCGCGCGGAATTCGATTTCGACCACGGTCACGACGAACTCTGGAGCATCGAGATTCGTTGCGCCGAAGGCCTCCTGCGACTGGACAACGGCGGCGCCTTGTTAAGCATTGACGGCGTGCGCCAGGCCGTATCGGAGGAGGGCGAATACGCGGCGGTGTATCGACATTTCCAGCAGCTGATTGGCGACAAGGCGAGTGATCTGGACCTCCAGCCGCTGCGATTGGTGGCCGATAGTTTCTTTGTCGGCAGTCGGGTGTCGGTTGAGCCGTTCTACGACTAGCGACCGCGACTCCCCCATTTCTTCCTGGCTGACATGACTGCCTGCGCTTGGGGGATTGTATATCTCCCGATGGCAGGTGATCATGCTCGCCTGTATAGGTAGGGGGGGTATGGTATGTCGCACACTCACGGGCAAAAAGACGATCTGTTAAAACGGGTAAGACGCATCGCCGGGCAGGTCCAGGCGATAGAACGCGCGCTGGAATCGGGTGCCGATTGTGGCAAGACCCTGCATCTTGCTGCGGCCACCCGCGGCGCAATGAACGGTTTGATGGATGAAATCATCGAGGCCCACGCCCACGCCCACGTTGCCAACCCGGAGCTCAGCGATGAGGAACGGGCCAAGGGTGTCGAAGAACTGCTCGAAGCCATCCGCCGCTACTCAAAATAGGTCCTGTCATGCCCAATTTCGCAGAACTGCTGCAACAGGGTGGCGCCCACGCGTGGCTCTATTTCCCTAGCGCGATACTGCTGGGTGCCTTGCACGGGCTTGAGCCCGGGCACTCAAAAACCATGATGGCGGCGTTTATCGTGGCCATTCGTGGCTCGGTCAAACAAGCGGTGTTGCTGGGCCTGGCCGCAACGCTGTCGCACACGGCGGTGGTGTGGCTGGTGGCTATCGGTGGCATGTACCTGGGCAACGGGCTGGATGCGCAAACCACGGAGCCGTATTTCCAGCTCGCGTCCGCGGTGCTGATTATTTTGATCGCACTCTGGATGCTATGGCGTACCTGGCGTGGCGAGCAGATGTTCCAGTTCGAGCAAGGTGAAGACCACCACCACGGCGAACATGATCACGCTCACCACGACGAAACCCAGCGAATCGATACCGGTCATGGCCGCGTCGAACTGTCTATTTTCGAAACCGGCATGCCGCCGCACTGGCGCCTGAAAGCGTTGAGCGGGCAAGCCTGGGGTGCTGCGGATGTCCGCGTGTTGACCACGCGTCCTGACGGCAGCACCCAGGCGTTCTCGTTTGTCGAGCAGGAAGGTTTTCTGCAATCGACGGCCGATATTCCCGAACCCCACGAATTCAGCGCTCGCCTGAGTCTTGGGCATGCCGGTCATTCGCATGACTACGACCTGGAATACTCGGAGCATGACCACGGGCATTCGCACGCGGATCTGCAGGGCCTGGAGTTGTCGATTGACGGTTATCAGGATGCGCATGAACGTGCCCACGCCAATGACATCCGCAAGCGTTTCACCAACCGTGAAGTGACCACCGGCCAGATCATCGTGTTCGGTTTGACGGGAGGGTTGATTCCTTGTCCGGCGGCGATCACCGTCTTGCTGCTCTGCCTTCAGGTCAAGGAAATCGCCTTGGGCGGCATGCTTGTCCTGTGCTTCAGTATCGGTTTGGCGATTACGTTGGTATCGGTCGGCGCGGCGGCGGCCATTGGCGCGCGGCAAGCCAGCAACCGCTGGCCGTGGTTGGGGGCGGTGGCACGTCGGGCACCTTATCTGTCCGGGGTGTTGATTATCGCGGTGGGCTTGTACGTCGGCATTCATGGCTGGATCGGGTTGAATGCTTAAGACACTTTGAATCGCGTGCACAAAAAAGCCCGGCTGATTAGGCCGGGCTTTTCATTGAGTATTGCGGTAGAACCCCGCATTTATGCAGCGCGGCTCTCGATCAGACGGTCGGAACCACCTTCGGCAACACGGTTCTGCATCAGACGGTCGGAACCATCGGCGGCTACGCGGTTTTCGATCAGACGATCCGAGCCATCAGCGGCTACGCGGTTTTCGATCAGACGATCCGAACCATCAGCGGCTACGCGGTTTTCGATCAGACGGTCGGAACCATCAGCGGCAACACGATTTTCGATCAAACGATCCGAACCACCTTCAGCCACACGGCTTTCAATCAGACGATCCGAGCCGCCTTCAGCGACCACAGGTTGAGCAGAGGTTGCGGCAAAAGCGTTAACTGCAAAGACCGAGAAAGCGATAGCGAGGATAGTTTGGCGTTTCATGATGGTGTGCTCCGGGTGTTTATTGGTTGGTATGGAGCTGATGTTACGCCGTGGATTTTTTAAGAGAACTTCATTGGGTCAATGGTGACTATCGATGCCGGCAATGGTTGCAGCAACCCGGGCAATACCGGGTCATTGAGCCACGACACACAGCTCCCCGGTAGCGCGAATCAGCGCCTGGCCATGCAGTTGATCCTTGATCAGGCTGGCTCGCTCGGTCCCTAGCCAGTCCGGGCAGTTGGGGTCATTGCGATAGGGCGCGAAGTCGGCGTACTGCTGCTGCAAGCGGTTCTGCAGCTCATCCAGCCGTGGCCTGATTTGATTGACGAGGTCAGGCCGTGGAGTGTCCGGGGCCTTGTCCGCCGCGCGCCATTGAGCCAGCAGGCCGTACTGCACCAGCTTGTTGGCTTCGATCTGTGCGGCCGTCAGCTCGGCAACTTCGTCCGGGTCCAGTTTGCGGCTCACGGCCATCTTCCTGGCGTTATCAATGACCTGGCTTTCCCGGGCCGTATCCTGAATCGGCTTGCCGCTGTCCCATTTGGTCAACGCCACCAGATCAGCAATGCTCAAGCGCTCGTTGATCGTCACCAGCAACGGCAACAAGCTGGCGGGTGCCGGGGCGGGCGTACCGGCCTGGGCGCCGCACGCGAATAAACCGAACAGGGCGCAGGTCAGCAGTTGTGGCAGGCGTGGCGAATGGAGCATGGGCAAACCTCATTGAGCGCAGAATTCACAATCAGGTCTTATGTACCACAGGTGCGGCAGAGGCTTTAAGTAAGGGCTGATTTATTTTATGCATGAAAAAGCCCGGCGGGTCAGGCCGGGCTTTTTGTCGAATGTTGCGTGAAGGCTATTCATTCATGCAGCGCGATACTTGATCAAGCGGTCAGCACCACCTTCGGCAACGCGGTTCTGCATCAGGCGATCGGAGCCATCAGCAGCGACACGGTTTTCGATCAGATGGTCAGAGCCATCAGCAGCTACGCGGTTTTCGATCAGACGGTCAGAGCCATCAGCAGCTACGCGGTTTTCGATCAGACGGTCAGAGCCATCAGCGGCTACGCGGTTTTCGATCAGACGATCCGAACCATCTGCAGCCACACGATTCTCGATCAAACGATCCGAGCCGCCTTCAGCGACCACAGGTTGAGCAGAAGTCGCGGCAAAAGCGTTAACTGCGAAAACCGAGAAAGCGATAGCGAGGATAGTTTGGCGTTTCATGATGGTGTGCTCCGGGATGCTTATGGGTTGGTATGGAGCTGATGTTACGCCGGGGATTTTTTATGAGAACTTCATTGAGTTGATGGTGACTATCGATGTCGGCAATGGGTCATCGCGCGCGGTGATATCACCGCGCGGAACGTGAGTTTCAGGCGTTTAGAATCAGGCTTTACTGGCCGCCAGATAAGCCCCGAGGCGCTGACCCATTTGCTCGCCCAAGGCTTGCAAACCGCTCAACGGACGGACCATCACCTCAAACTCGACGATTTTCCCGGCTTCGTTGAAGCGGATCATGTCGATGCCCTTCAACTGTTTTCCGCCAACGTTGGCGCTGAATTCCAGGACCACGTTCAAACCGTCTGCCGTTGCCAGTTCGCGGTGGTAGGCAAAGTCCTCGAAGACATTGACCACGGTGTTGAGAATCATCGAAACCACGGCCGCGCCCGGATAAGGCGTGTGGGCCATCGGCGAGCGGAACACGGCTTGCGGGTCCAGCAGACCGGGCAGGGTGCTCAAGTCCGCCGTGCGGATCATCTCGTGCCATTGCTGCAAGGAGGCCGCGGCGTTGGGATGCAGGTTCAGTTCAGACATTTTCTACTCCTGTATTTTTATTGTGGGTTGTGCAATGTCGAGGGGCGTATTTTTACGAAAGCGCTGACCGATGACCGCCGCCACATCATCGGCCCACTGACTGTATATCGCAGGACCCGGATGGAAGCCATCCCGTGCCATCGAACCGTTCACCGGGGCCAACCGGGTCGTCAGCAGCGTGCAGTGATCAATACGCTCAGCCAGTTCGGCAAGGCGCGTGTTGAAAGCGCTGGCCCTGAGCCCCAGGTACCAACGCAGCGGTTGTGGCAGCGCGGGAAACAGGTGCATGGGTGGAAGCGGGGACAGCACAATCTGCTTTACCGCAAACTTTTCGCGCAACACGCCAATCAATCGATGTTGTCGAGCGACCCACTCATCAGCCACCAATGTGCTGGTGACATCGTTGACGCCGATAGATACCAGCGCCACATCGAAAGGTTGTGAAGCGTTGTCGTCGAGCAACGCCAGCAGCGCTTGCGAATCAAGCCCGGACCTGGCCCAGAGTGTCCAGGACACCCGGTAATCATGGGCCAACTGGCTGACCAGTTGCCCGCTGAGGGCTTCGTCCTGAGTCGATGCACCAACGCCAGCGGCGGCGCTGTCGCCGACAATCAACAACCGCAGGTGTTCGCCACTGCCGGCCTTGCCCTGACGTTCGCCCTCGGCTTCCGGCAGCCTGGGCGTTACCTTCCGGGTGTAAATGCCCTGCATGAGCAGCAAGGGGCCAAGCAGGATTTTGGCGAGCGTTTCAGTGTGGTTCATGCGGGTGTGCCGAGTTGACCAAATGATTATCAGCGCTACATGTACAACGCCCGCGTGGCGAGTGCACTAAAAACAGCTCACGAAAAAGCCCGGCTGATAAGGCCGGGCTTTTCTTTGAGTACCGCGGTAAAGCCATGCATTTAAGCAGCGCGGCTTTCGATCAGACGGTCGGAACCACCTTCGGCTACGCGGTTTTCCATCAGATGGTCAGAACCATCAGCGGCTACGCGGTTTTCCATCAGATGGTCAGAACCATCAGCGGCTACGCGGTTTTCCATCAGATGGTCAGAGCCATCAGCGGCTACACGGTTTTCCATCAGATGGTCAGAACCATCAGCGGCTACGCGGTTTTCCATCAGATGGTCAGAACCATCAGCGGCAACGCGGTTTTCGATCAGACGATCCGAGCCATCAGCAGCCACACGATTCTCGATCAAACGATCCGAACCCCCTTCAGCCACACGGCTTTCAATCAGGCGATCCGAGCCGCCTTCAGCGACCACAGGTTGAGCCGAGGTAGCGGCAAAAGCGTTAACTGCGAAAACCGAGAAAGCGATAGCGAGGATAGTTTGGCGTTTCATGATGGTGTGCTCCGGGGTGTTTATTGGTTGGTATGGAGCAGATGTTACGCCGAGGATTTTTTATGAGAACTTCATTGGGTCAATGGTGACTATCGATGCCAGCAATGATGCACCTGGCCCCCGTTTTAGACGCATTCACGCTTCACTGATCTTGCTGACACTGGTGATCTGCCCATTCCAGACCATCTCGTAATGAGCCGTTTGAACAATCGACGCAACCGGTCGCGGCGTCATCAGCGCCCAGCAGTCACTGCCTGGCAGACGCACCGAGTGGTAACGAATACCGGGACAACGCGCTTTTTTGATCAAGCTGCCGAGTTGGCGGGAATGCGTGTAGTCGTCGGGCGAATAGACAGGATCAGTCAGCGCAATGGACGTCGCGTCTTTCATCGCCACGTCGACAAAAGCACAGGACAGCCCGCGAAAAACAAAGCGCTCATAGTTCAGGTTACGGACATTCGACCAATACAGACTCTGGTGATGCCGCACTTCGGCGAGCGCAGTTTCCATGGTATCCGCCAGGTACAACACCCCAAAGCTGCCATCGCTGAACCGCGAACCGGCCGGGTTAACGTGGGTAAACGGCGCGATCGCGTAAGAGCAGCCAGGAATGCCGAAGGGGATCTGATCCCGGGCAATCAACTCAAGACGACCGACTTCGTTATGCAGCCGGGGATTGGTCAGTGCCTGTATCTGATACAGCACATCAAATTCGTCCGCGTCCGCCACGTCATCAAACAGCGCAATGGGCGGGTACTTGGAATTGACCAGTCGGTAGGCTTTCAACCGCTCACCGGCACACTCCGCCAGTTCGCTCACCTTCACCATTGCGCGCCCCGCAGCACATCGATGCGCCGAAAGGTTTCGTACAGCGAAATCATATCGCCCTGGGCCATGATCTCGAGCGGGGTACGCCCGTTGAAAAACTCGTTGTCGTTGGCCATCGACACAAACCCGTAGACGTTTTCCGGGTTGTCGAAAATCAGGCGCAACGTCGCGTGGATGTTGAGGACAAAACTGATGCGCTGCATCTGGTCAGCGTCCAGCGCCACCGCCCATGCGGGGTCTTGCTGCCGGGCGCGGGTGTAAGTGCTGCGGGAAATGCGCAGGATGCGACAAGCCTGCTCGCTGGACGCAGACCATTTTTCGAGAATGCCCACGGCTGCACGCAAGCCCGTGACGCATTGGCCTTTGGTGAATGCTGGTTCCTGAAGGGGGACTGCCATGTGCCAAGCCTCAATTGATCCGTAGACTCAAAACTATATAGATTGAATCTGCAGATCAATAGTGTATCGACCAGCGGCTATTGGATCTCCAAGGTCGGCATCGCTCTCCACGACGATGGGCTGCACTCAAACAGCCGACTGAACCAGCGTGAAAACGCGCTGAGCTCGGAAAACCCCAGCACACCGGCAATCTCGCTCAACGGATGATGGGGATTGGCCAGGTAACGTGTCGCCAGCTCCCGGCGAACCTGATCCAGCAGCGAAGAAAACGTCTCGCCCTCGCGCGTCAGTTGCCGATGCAATGTCCGTCGGTCACGACCCAAGTGGGCCGCCACCTGTTCCACCGAGCAACGCCCGGTCGGCAGCAGCATCCAGATCATCTGGTGCACCTGCTCCAGCAAAGCGGTGCGGGAGTTTTCGTGAATACTTTTCAAATATTGATGAACATGACGGGCCATTTCCGGATCGGCGCTGGGCAGGGCGCGGTCGAGATCGCTGGTGCGGCAGACGATGCCGTCCATCAAGCAGTTGAACTGTACCGACGTACCGAACACACGCTGATGGCGGCTATCGTCACGCGGATCGCAGTGACGGAAACACACCGCTGATGGGTGCCAATGGGCGCCGAGCAAAGCCTTGAGCATTCGGTGAGTCACCGCGACCGCCAGCTCCACCGACTGGCGCACAAACACATGGCTGACCGTCACCAGCTCAAGCCGCAACACCGCTACGCCGGCGTTTTCCTCGATGTCCAGGACCAAACCCTGATTGTGCAGATAGAGAAACTCCTGAAGCGCTTTCAACGCGGCACGCAGGGTCGGCTCGCGCCACAACAGCGCAAGGGGCCCGAGGTTGGAAGCTTTGCGGCTTTCTGCCAGGCGCAGGCCGAAATCCTCCACGCCGGCGGCCCGCGCTGAACTGTCCAGCAAGCGCGCCACGGCTTCGATGGAAATCTTCAGGTCCGGCTGCAGCAAGCAGCGCGGATCAAGACCGACCTGACGCAATTGCTGCATCGGCTCGACGTTCAACGAACGGGCGATTTCCGCGTAGTGAGTGAGGCTGGCACTTCGAACAAGACCTTTCATTGAGCATTTACCCATGCGTTTGGCGTGTCCCGATATGTCATCTTCGCGCCCCGTAGAGTCAATACAGGGGGCATCGGCACGCTTAGAGTTGAAAGCAACCACTCGACCCTGAGGAACTGCAAATGAATGAAGAACCGACTATCCCCGGCACCCCGACCTGCGATGGCATGCGTGAGGCCGGCCACTGGAATCCCGCCTGGGATTCGCTCGCCGCGCTGGACGCGCAGTGGATGGAAAAATTTCTCGGCATGGCCACCCACCCGCTACGCAAGGGGATTCTGGAGCCCAAGACCTTCGAGCTGATTGCCATCGCCGTCGATGTGTCCTGCACCCACCTGTACGCACCCGGTGTGCGCCGCCACATCCGTAAGGCACTCGAAGTGGGGGCCACCGTCGAGGAAATCCTGGCGGTGTTGCAGCTGACGTCGATCCTGGGCATCCACAGCATGGCGTTGGGCGCCCCGATACTGATCGAGGAAGCGCAGAAACTGGCCGCCGAGGGCCCGGTTCAGGGCACCTACTGAATTCTCCCGCCAAGGCGAAGGCCATAACGGCCTTCGCATCCCACGCTGAACAATCCCCGATCAGATGATTCACTCTAGGCCGATGGCTGCCTGAGAACTTCTCATTTGATGCCAGCCACCTTTCATTTGACGCCAATTTCGGACCCGAAGCAGCGATGCTTAACTGACCGGGGACGATTCAGTCGACGCGCCCGAGATCGCCAGGGCCCGCAAGTCTTTACGCAAGATCTTGCCCACCGTGGACTTGGGTAGCGCCCCGAGGAACTGCACCTGACGCGGTATCTTGTAGGCCACAAGGTGTGCGCGGCAGTGTTCGATCAGCATCGCTTCATCGAGTGCGGCATTGGCCGCCTTGACCACGTACAGGCACACGGATTCACCGCTGCGCTCATCCGGCAGACCGATCACCGCGCATTCGCTGACCCCGGCGCAGTTGGCGACAACAACTTCCACTTCGTTGGGGTACACGTTGAAGCCGGAGACGATGATCATGTCTTTCTTGCGGTCGACAATCTTGAGCAAACCATCGGCGGCAAAGTGGCCAATGTCGCCGGTGCGAAAGTAACCATCCGCCGTAAACGCGTTGGCATTGGCCAGCGGTTTTTGCCAGTAACCGGCCATGATCTGCGGCCCCTTGGCGCAAATTTCCCCGATCTCGCCGAGCGCGGCCGGTTGATCATCGTCCTTGAGCAACACGATGTCGGTTGAAGGCAACGGCAAGCCCACGGCCGCAGAGAACTGGCGGCGCCCCATGACGTTCAGGCACAGGATGGCCGAGGTCTCGGAGAGGCCGTAGCCTTCGAGGATTTCTTGGCCGGTGATGTGCTTCCACTGCGTCGAGGTGGCCGGCAACACGGCGGCGCCACCGCCGATGGCGAGTCGCAGGCGCGAGAAATCCACGTCGCCAATGCGCGGATGACGGACCAGTGCGCCGTACAGGGTGTTGACCCCGGTCAGCAGCGTTGGCCGGGCGGCGATTAGCGTGTCGACCAGGTCATCGGTATTGCGCGCATCGGGGATCAGCCAATTCTCGGCCCCGACTGAAAAGCAGATCAGCAAATTGATCGTCAAGGCAAACACGTGGAACAACGGGAGTGCGGTGACCACCACGTTGTCGCCGTCGGCGTCGAACATGTCCGGGAGAAACGCCCGCGCCTGCAGGATGTTGGCGATCAGGTTGCGGTGCGACAGGGCGGCGCCTTTCGACGGGCCGGTGGTGCCGCCGGTGTACTGCAAGAAGAGCAAGTCATCACCCGTCAGCTCGACCGGTGTCAGCTGCAACGTGCTGCCCTCGCGCAACGCATCGACGAAACGCGTCAACGGCATCGACGACTGGATATCCATTTCGCCGGCCGCCACTGGCCCGGCCAGGGTGTCGCAGAGGTTGACCACAATGACTTTGCGGATGGTGGTGCCGACCAGAATCGCTTCCAGGGTCGGCAGCGCACTGGCGACGATCACGATGGTCTGGACCCCGGCGTCGTTGAGCTGGTGCAAGAGTTCCTGCGGGGTGTACGTCGGATTGACATTCACCTGGGCGGCGCCGGCGCGGAGGATGCCGAACATCGCCACGGGAAAGGCCGGAATATTGGGCAGCATGACCGCGATCCGGTCCCCGCGTTGCACACCGTGGTGCTGCAAGTAAGCGGCAAATGCGCGGGACTGCTGGTCGACATCGGCATAAGTGAGTGAGTGCTTGAAACAGCGGAATGCGGTGTGACTGGCATAGCGTTGCATGGCATCTTCAGCCATGGCCACGATCGAAGGACAGGCGTCGGGATTGATGTCGGCCGGGACGCGGGCGTCGTAACTCTGTTGCCAATGACGGGCGGGAGAGAATGATGGGGTCATGATCAACCTGCTTTTGAAGTTATTGTGGGTCGGTGATTGGGGTGGGCAGAGTGATTCGAATACAGCCCTCGACGATGTCGACGGGGTAGGCGCGCACGTTCATCCCGCCACCGCGCATGCAGCCATTGGCCAGATCGAAACGCAGCCCGTGGGCGGGGCATTGCACCCAACGCCCGTCGAGTTTGCCGAACAACAGCGAGGCGCCGTTGTGCGGGCAGCTATCGTCGATGGCGTAGATCTGGCCATCGACATTGAACAACGCGATATCGATGCCGTTGGCCTGCACGCGAGCGCGTTTGCCAAGGCTCAGATCGACAGAGGCGGGCACCTCGATGGTGTGCTTCATGGCTGGGATGTCGTCTTTCTCAGGAGCATGGCTGAGCACAAACGCGCCCAAGATCGTTTTGATAATTACGCACCCCGACCATCAGCACCAAGGCGGCCGCAACACCGGCCACCGGCAACAATTGCAGGGCTGAGGCCAGGCCGATGCGATCGGCCAGCAAGCCGGTGACGAAGGGGCCAGGGGCCATGCCCAGCAAGTTGTTGGCAATCGCCAGGGTGGCCATTGCGGTGCTGTGAAGGGCCGGCGGCGTCAGGTCGGCGACCATGGTGCCGGACGGGCCGACGATGCCACCACCGACGAACATGGCCAGGCCGATCATGACCAGTTGCGCCATGCCCACCGGCAGCTGAAACGCCACGGTCAACAGCGCACTGCACAGCAGGCAATAACCCATGGTCAGGCGGATTTTGCGTGTTGGCGAACCGTTGCACAGCCGGTCGGCGATGGCACCGCACAAAGGCATGCCGACCGCGGTGCAGAGCATGAAAATCGCCGCGATGGCACCGGCGTTGGTGAGCGGCATGTCGTAGAAACGATTCAGGTAGCTGGGCAGCCAGGTCAGCAAGGCACCGATGGTGAACAGTTGCAGGCCACTGCCGATGTAGACGCTCAATACCGAAGACGTCGAGAACAGGGTCTTGAGCGGAGGATAGGTTTTGGCCAGCCCCGAGCCCGTTTTCTGCCGAGGCGATTCGAGACGAGAAGGCCTGACGACCAGTGCATAAACCGCCGTCAATGCGATGCCATAAATGGCCATGCCAACGAAGGACGCACGCCAGCCGAAGTGCGTCGCGAGTACGCCGGCCAGGCCGATGCCCAGCACGGAACCGACCATGCTTCCGGCGAGAAACGCGCCGGTGATCGTCGACCGTTGCTGCGGTGGGAAAATGCTCAGCACCACGGCCAGGCCTACGCTGCCATAAGCCGCTTCGCCGACGCCAATGAAGAAGCGCGCGACGAACATTTCCGGGTAGTTGGAAGCGAAGCCACACATCAACGTGGCGAGGCTCCAGAGAGCGGCCATGAGGATGAGGCTGCGGATGCGCCCCCATCGATCGGCCACGACCGACAGCGGAAATGCCAGCACGCCGACAGCGACGGCCACCACGCCGGAGAGCGCACCCAGTTCGGAATCTGAAAGGCCCCATTCGGCCTTGAGTTGCGGGAACACGACGGTCAGTACCTGTCGGGACATGAAGTCTGACAGCAGCAGTCCGAAGGTCAGGGCGAACACTATCCAGGCGTAGGGCCGGGCGACACGTCGCCAGGTGTCATTGCGTATTTCCACGGGAGCATGCAAAGCCACGGTGATTTCCTCTGGTAACGGCCGCGTTCAATTCGCAGCTCTTGAAATGAGGTGTAGCGGGGGTTGCCGGGCGCACAGGTGCGTGCGCCCCGCGAGGACTGACTCAGCCGTACTGGGTGAAGCCTTTCTGGCCAGGCGTGCGGTTCGGCGCAAAGCCGTTTTCGGCCAGGGTTTCATCGGCGTCCTTGTAGAACGTGCCGATCTTGTAGATCTCGCGGGCTTCCTTGGCAGTGGCCACTTCGCGACCCATTTCCTTGGAGATGCGCACCAGTTGTTCGATCTGCTCGACCGTGCCCATCTTGCGATCACGGCTTTGCGTCCAGATGTTGTCCTCGGTGCCGCAGCGCACATGCAGGCCGAGGGCAATCGCCATCACGTTCAGTGGCAGCACATTGAGCACGGAAGATTCCAGTGTCAGCACGGAACCGTCCGGACAGGCGCGCACGAAATTCGCCAGGTTGTAGAGGTTAGGCGAGTCGGCGCCACCACCAATCGCGACCCAGGTCAGGATCAGCGGCACGTTGCAGACGCCGCGGCGCATCATGCGTTCGACGGTTTCGAAGGAGGGGATGTTGCCGATCTGGAACTGCGTCTGGATGCCGTTGGCCGACAGGCGCTTGATGTGTTCCTCGACCCATTCCGGACCTGCCGGAATCGTCATCTCGCGGTAGGCACGAAAGCCTTCGGGCGTGCCCATGCTGGTGCCGGCCAGGTCGGCCGGGAGCATCTGCTCGACCACGTTCATCTGGTTGCTGTTGATCGCGATGGTCACTTGATCAGGCTTGGGCGTGAGTTCGGCGAGCATGTGGCGGGTGTCGTCCGAGAGCCACTTGGCGACATCGCCGTCATCTTCCGGGGCGAAGGAAATCGAACCGCCAACCTGGATGATCATATCCGGTACGGCCTCGCGCACGCCGGCGATCAGTTCATTGAACATCGACAGGCGCTTGGAGCCTTTGCCGTCCAGTTCGCGCACATGCAAGTGCAGCACGGTGGCGCCGGCGTTGTAGCAGTCGACGGCGATCTGGACGTGCTCATCCATGGTTACCGGGATTTCTTCCGGGAAGTCCGCCGGAATCCATGAAGGTGCATACGGGGCGGCAGTGATGACCAGTTTTTGCTGATGTTCGGGGTACATGGATCCGTCGAGAAAATTCATGCATGTCTCCAGGCGTTGTTGTTTTTGTGAGTTCAAGGATGTTGATGACGCGTGTGTTCGTGGCTTTTACTTTGGGCTGGCAGGCCGTTGGAAACTTCTCATGTTGTGCCAAAAACCTTTCATTACGTGCCAGTGGTCGCGAACTACGAGGGACGCTGCAGACGTTGCGTAAGCTGTCAATCGGTGCCATATAATCGAGTGCCGGCCTCGCTGATTCAGCGGTCGACATCACTGGAGGAAGCGGGATGGGAGCGTTTGTAAGAGCGGCAACGCTCAAGCACTACATCGAGGTGGCGCAGGATCTTGGGCTCAATCCGGGCGAGATGCTGCGCAGCGTCGGCCTGACGCCAGCCATGCTCAGCGACCCGGAATTCATGCTGCCGGTCGATTCGGCGCTCACACTTCTGGAGCGTTCTGCGCAGCGTTCATCGTGCCAGGCGTTTGGCCTGCGCATGGCAGAAGCCCGGCGCATGTCGGACATCGGCGCCGTCAGTTTGCTGCTCAGTCACCAGCGCACGCTGCGCGATATGTTGCTCACCAGTATCGAGTACCGGCACCTGCTCAACCGGACGCTGGCCATGAACCTGGAGACGATGGGCAAGATGGTGGTGATCCGCGAGGAGATCATGGCGGAGGCGGGCGCGGCCAAGCGTCAAGGCACTGAATTGGCGGTCGGCATCCTGTTCCGTACCTGCAAATCGGTCATGGGTAGCCTCTGGAATCCGCTGAGTGTCCACTTCAGCCATGAGGCCCCGGAAAACCAAAAGGAACACGCGCGGTTCTTTCGGTGCCGGGTGGTGTTCGACGCCGAATTCGATGGCATCGTCTGCAGCAAGGAGGCCATCGATCAACTCAACCCGCAGGCCGACCCGGCGATGGTGGGTTATGCGCGTCAGTTCATGGACTCGATGGCGGGCGACAATGAACGTTCGGTGATTTTCGATGTGCGCAAGGCGATCTATTTGTTGATGCCGGTCGGGCGCGCGACGATCCATCAAGTGGCCTATGCGCAATCCGTCAGCGTGCGCACCCTGCAACGTGAACTCGATGAAGTCGGCCTGACCTTCTCCGCAGTGCTCAACGCCGTGCGTCGGGAGCTGGCGTTGCGTTACATGGAAAACCGCAACTACTCCCTGCAGCGCGTGGGCATGATGATCGGCTATACGGTGCCGACGTCTTTCACGCGCTGGTTCAGCGCCGAGTTCGGTTGCTCGCCCCGTGAGTGGCGAAGCCGCAGCAAGCAGGTCGGTAGCGCTACGTCCGCTTGATAGATCGATGTCCCGCCAAGTCAAGGCTCAAGAACAAGGCAGGGTGATACTGCGTTTTCCATAAGACGGAGTGATCCCCTATGAAATTGAAGGGTCGAGTGGCCTTGATTACCGGTGGCGCGGGTGGCTTGGGTCAAGCCATTGCTCTGCGCCTGGCCAGCGAAGGCGCAAGCGTGGTTGTTTGCGACATCAACGAAGCGGCGCTTGAAACCACGCGTGCCATGATCGAAGCGCTGGGTGCGCAGTGCCTGGCGCTGCGCTGCGATGTCTCATCGAGCGCGCAAGTGAACGCCATGTTCGGCGAGATCGACGCGCGTTTCGGTACGCTACACATCCTGGTCAACAATGCCGCCCTGGTGCCGGATAAGCCGAATGATGACGAACGACGCAAGCGTCATTACGCGCTGGTGACCCAGCCGGTGCCCCGTCAGTCGCTGGAGATCACTCGCAACATGGACGATGCGGAATGGAAGCGCTTCTGGGCGGTGAACGTCGACGGCGTGTTCTATTGCACCCGTGCAGCGTTGCAACGCATGGAGCCGCAGGGCTACGGCAAGATCATCAACGTCGCCAGCATTGCCGGTATTTCCTCCATGGGGGCGCACAGCCCGCACTATTCCGCAGCCAAAGGCGCGGTCATTGCCTTCACCCGTGCGGTGGCCTATGAGGTGGCGGGCGCCAATGTGCAGGTCAATGCCATCTGTCCGGGTGGCGTACAGACGCCGGCTTTCGATCGCTATCTCGCCCAGCAAACGCCAGAGCAAATCAGCGTGTTTAAGCAGGTCATGCCATTGGGACGTTTGGGCAAGGGCGAGGAATACGCGGCGCTGGTCTCTCACCTTGCGTCTGATGAGTGCTACCTGGTTGGCTCGATCATCAACGCCGGTGGCGGTACCTACATCTGAGGTTTTTCGGGACGCTTTGTCAGGCGTCCCGAAATGTCAAATCGATGCCCCCCAAAGTCAATCCGGATCAAAGCGCTGCCCTTAGAGTGAGTTCCGGGACTACCGCTTACCCATCCGTAGCATAAACCCCCATTACCCGTCGTTAGCCGCCATGTCTGACGTCAAGCCACAACAAAAACAATAAAGGTGTATCGCTCGATGAAGAGTCGCAACCTCCTGTCCGCACGACGCCAACTGCTTGCCACCGCTATCCTGGCCTCGAGCCTGCCGGCCGCCCACGCTGTCGAGCTGGACACTGGCAACGAAGACTGGGCCGTCCGTTTCGACAACACCGTCAAGTACAACTATGGCGTGCGCACTGAAAGTGCCGACAAGCGCATCTTGGGTTCGCCAAACAGTAACGACGGTGATTACAACTTCCGCAAGTCCGGCACCAACATCACCAACCGTGTCGACCTGCTGTCTGAACTGGATGTGGTCTACCAGAAAAACATGGGCTTTCGTGTCAGCACCGCCGCCTGGTACGACAAGGCGTATGAGAACACCGGCTCGAACTCCAACCCGTTCGTCAACGGCAACAGTGATTACTCGTCGATTTCCGGGTTTGGCGGGCGTCCGCCGGCACCGGCGATCTTCGGCAGTCCGCACCTGAGCAACTATGCCCAGCGTTACTACAGCGGCCCGTCCGGCGAAGTCCTCGATGCGTTCGTGTTCTACAACACCCAGGTGGGGGAGGAGTCCCAGCTCAATGTCAAGGCCGGCCAACACAACGTGTTCTGGGGCGAGACCATCCTCAACCCGGTGCACTCGATCAGCTATGGCCAGTCCGGCCTCGACCTCGCCAAACTGGCGGCGTCGCCCGGCACCGAAGCCAAGGAACTGTTCGTTCCGCGCAACCAGATTTCAACGACGTTCAACCTCAACCCCGAACTGACCTTCGGCGCGCAGTATTTCCTCGATTGGGACGGCGCGCGTTTGCCTGAAGCCGGTACCTATTACAGTGGGTCTGATGTGGTCGGCTTCGGCGCGCAGTCGTTCTTGCTGGGGCATACCGGCGGTGCAGGGCTGGCGGGGCCGAACGGCACACTGACCACCGTTCGCCGTGGCCATGACTACACCCCGGATGATCAGGGTGACTGGGGGCTGATGGTCAAATGGTCGCCCGAATGGCTGGACGGCACACTGGGCGCCTACTACCGCAAGACTTCGGACATTCTCCCGCAAGCGGTCCTCGACACCCGTGGCCTGACCAGTGTCGGCGGTGTCGCAGGGCTGCGTAACTCGATCAGCACTACCTCGTACGAGTTTGCCTATGGCGATGACATCGACATCTATGGTCTGAGTCTGTCCAAGGAAGTGGGTGGCGTCAGCGTCGGCAGCGACCTGAACATTCGCCACAACATGCCGCTGGCGAGCATTCCGGCGATCATCAGTGCCCCCGGCGCCGCTGGGTTGCAGGCCGGTCTTGGCTTGCTCCCGCCGCGCAGTCCAGGCACCGGCGTGATCACCGATGTGCCTCGCGACGGGGACAGCCTGGCGGCCACGGGCGATACGCTGCACTGGACCATCAACGGCCTGGTGTCGATTGCCGACACCCCGCTGTTCGATTCCGCCTCCCTGCTCGGCGAGCTGTACTACAGCAATCTGCTGAGCCTGGATAGCAAGAACAAGGCGCTCTACAAAGGTGAAAGCAGCTATCGCGGTATCGACAAACCGACCCGTGACAACTGGGGCATCGCCGTCAACTTCACGCCGACCTGGTACCAGGTATTCCCAGGCGTGGACCTGAGCGCGCCGCTGTCAGTCAACGTCGGCATCGACGGTGTGTCGCCGGTGGTAGCGGGCGGGGCGAAAGATGCCGGCAACTACGCCGTCGGCGTGAGCGCTGCCATCTACAACCAGTATTACGTCGACCTCAAATACGTCGACGCCTTCGGCAAAACCAGCGAATGCAACGATGGCGCCACCGACGGTTCAACCCCTAACGCCCTCGATGGCACGCAGCGTTACACCTGCTACGCGGGCAGCTATGCGTCGGCCTCCGGCTCCGGCGCTACCGAGGATCGGGGTGCGCTGTACCTGACCCTGAAAACCACCTTCTGATCCACCCTTTGCCACGTGCAAGCAGGAGAACAATAAGATGAAATTCGCCTATACCTTGATGGCCGCCTCCCTGGCCATGGCCCTCGCGGGCCCCTCACACGCCGCCGTCGATGCCGCCGAAGCGGCCAAGCTGGGCAATCAGTTGACCCAGATCGGCGCCGAGAAAGCCGGGAATGCCGACGGTTCGATTCCGGCGTATCAGGGTGGCCTGACCACCCCGCCCGCCAGCTTCAAGACCGGCGACAGAATGCGTCCGGATCCGTTTGCCAATGAAAAGCCGCTGCTGGTGATCGACGGCAAGAACGTCGACCAGTACAAGGGGCAACTGACCGCCGTCACCGCCGAATTGGCCAAGCGTTATCCGACGTTCAAAATCGAGGTTTACCCGACCCACCGCACGGCTTCCCTGCCTAAAGGCGTGCTGGATAACACGGTTAAAAATGCCACTGCGGCGCGTTCGACCGAAGGCGGCAACTCCATCGAAAACGCACTGCCAGGCATTCCATTTCCGATTCCGAAGACAGGCGCCGAGGCCATCTGGAACCACTTGCTGCGCTACCAGGGCGTCAATCTCCAGGTCAAGTATGACAATTGGAACGTCGACTCCGCGGGTGTTGCCAGCCTGGCCACGACCGGTATTGCGCAGATCAACTACGCCGCCTATGACGACCTGGCCAAACCGCTGGCGGCCGCGGACACCTATTACCAGACCAAATTGACCTTCACCGGCCCGGCCCGTCGTGCCGGTGAGGCGGTGATGCTGCGCGACTCGGTCAACCCGCTGGTGCAACCGCGTCGTGGTTGGCAATACCTGCCGGGACAACGCCGCGTGAAGCTGGCGCCGAGCCTGGCCTATGACACGCCTAACCCGGGCGCCGCTGGTGCCTCGACGTGGGACGATTCCTTCGTCTTCAATGGTGCGCTGGACCGCTTTGACTGGAAACTGGTGGGCAAGCAGGAAGTGATCGTTCCGTACAACACTTACCGTGTGACTTATCAGAGCGATTTGAAGCCGGTAATGACCCCCAACCATTTGGCTCCCGATTTTGTACGCTGGGAAAAACATCGGGTGTGGGTGGTCGAGGCGACCCTCAAGCCGGGAGCACAGCACATTTACGCCAAGCGCCGCTTCTATCTGGATGAAGACACTTGGGTCGCTCTGGCGTCCGACCAATACGATGCCAACGGCAAACTGTACCGCGGCGTCTACAGCTTCCTCAGCCAAAGCTACGACCAACAGGTGCCGGATGCCTCGCCTTATCTGATTTACGACCTGGTCGGTGGCACCTACAGCGCCGTCGGTTTTCCAGGCCCTTACGGCGGCATCCGGTACAGCGAGGCGCTGAACAAGACCCAATGGTCGCCTGAATCACTGGCGGGTGCCGGTATCCGCTAACACCTTCTTCGCCGCTACTGCCGATGTGCATCGTGCAGTATTTTGCGCCGGCTTGTACTCGCGTACACACCGGCGCCTTTTTTTATCATGAGGGCGCAACATGGGCTCCCGTAAAAAGAAGATCGCGCTTCTGATGCTGCTGGCCGTGTTGCAGGGCGTTACGCAGGCCGCGACCTACGTTGATGTGCTCGATCTGCCGGCTCAATCGAGCGAGCTGGCCGTGCGCAGCCCCTTGTTGGGCATCGCCCATGCAGGCCAGCGTCTGGTCACCGTGGGGCAACGCGGGCACATTCTTTATTCTGATGATGGCGGGCAGAACTGGCAGCAGGCCGAAGTACCGGTCAGCTCCGACTTGACTGCCGTGTATTTTCCGACCGCCGCGCAGGGCTGGGCGGTGGGCAATGATGGCGTGATTTTGCACAGCAGCGATGCCGGCGCGACCTGGCGCAAGCAGCTCGATGGCCGCCAGATTGGCGAGTTGATGCTCAAGCATTACGCCGCCTTGGCGAATGCCGAGCCGGACAACGAACACTGGCCGCTGTGGGTCGCCGAAGGCCAGCGCCTGATGGAGCAGGGCGCGGACAAACCCTTGCTCGACGTCTGGTTCGCCGACGACAAAGTCGGTTTCGCGATCGGTGTGTTCAACCTGATCCTGCGCACCGTGGACGGCGGCCAGACCTGGGTTCCGTTTCAGGACTGCACCGAGAATCCGCAAGGTTTTCACCTGAACGCCATCGCCTCGACCGGCGACGCCTTGTACATCGCCGGCGAGCAAGGCCTTTTGCTCAAATGGGATGACGCCAGCCAGCGCTTCGCCGCCGTGCCGACGCCTTATCAGGGCAGCTTTTTCGGCGTGCTCGGCAAGCCCGGCGAAGTGCTGGTCTATGGTTTGCGCGGCAATGTGTTGCGCAGCACCGACGGTGGTCTCAACTGGACTCGGCTCGACAGCGGTCTGCAGGTCAGCATCACCGCTGCCACCCTGGACGCCGAGGGCCATTTCCGGCTGTTCACCCAGGCGGGGCACATGCTCATGAGCCGAGGAGACAATGCCCCGCTGCAATTGATGCCACAGTCTCAACAGACGCCGGTAGCCAGTGCAGCATTGGCCGCCGATGGCGCTCTGGTGCTGGTCGGTGGCCGTGGTGTGCGTACGCTGTCCGTCGAATAATTATAAGAATCAGAGTGAGTACCCAGACATGGGCAATTTGAAGCAAGACACCATGCCGGTGATCCGCGAACTGCTGGACTTCGACCGTCGCTCCGGCAACCTGCTGGAACGCCTGGTCTTCAACTACCGCCCGCTGTTCATGCTGCTGATGGCGCTCGCCACCGTGGTGCTGGGCTTCATGGCGGTCACCCGCCTGGAGCTGCGTCCCAGCTTCGAAAAAATGATTCCGCAGAGCCAGCCGTACATCCAGAATTTCCTGGAGAACCGCGCATCGCTGCGTGGTCTGGGCAACTCGGTGCGCGTGGTGGTGGAAACACCCAAGGCGACATTTTCGACCCTGAATACCTCGACGTGCTCAAGCAGGTCAACGACCAACTGTTCCTCACCGAAGGCGTTGATCGGGCGTGGATGAAGTCGTTGTGGAGCCCGTCGGTGCGCTGGACCGAAGTCACCGAGGAAGGCTTTCAGGGTGGCTCGGTGATGCCGGACACCTACCAGGGCAAGCCTGAACAAATCGAACAGCTGCGCCAGAACATTTCCCGCGCCGGGATCGTCGGCAGCCTGGTCGCCAGCGACTTCAAATCCAGCATGCTGATTGTGCCGCTGCTGGACAAAGCCTCGGCCACCGGCCAGAGCATCAACTACCACGCGTTCTCGCAGATGCTCGAAGAGCAGTTGCGCGACAAGATCGAATACGCCGGTGACAGCGCGGCGCGCAAGTCCGGTGAAGAGGGCAAGGGTCACTACAAGGTTCGGGTGATCGGCTTCGCCAAACTGATGGGCGACCTGATCGACGGCCTGATTCAGGTGATGATGTTCTTCGGCCTGGCCGTGATCACTTCGCTGATCATTATTTACGCCTACACCCGCTGCGTGCGCAGTACCTTGCTGGTGGTCGGCTGCTCGCTGATTGCGGTGGTCTGGCAACTGGGCATCGTCGCCTGGCTGGGTTACGCCATCGACCCGTACTCAGTGCTGGTGCCGTTCCTGATCTTCGCCATCGGCGTGTCCCACGCCGCGCAGAAGATGAACGGCATCATGCAGGACATCGCCCGCGGCACCCACAAACTGATCGCTGCGCGCTACACCTTCCGCCGTCTGTTCATCGCCGGCGTCACCGCACTGTTGGCCGACGCCGTGGGTTTTGCGGTGTTGATGCTGATCGACATTCCAGTGATCCAGGACCTGGCAATCACCGCCAGCATCGGTGTCGCCGTGTTGATTTTCACCTCGCTGCTGCTGATGCCGGTGGCGTTGTCGTACGTCGGCGTCGGTGCCAAAGCTGCCGAGCGCGCGCTGAAAATCGACACCCGCGCGGAAAAGAACAAAGGCTTCGGCCGACTCTGGGATCTGCTCGACCGTTTCACCACCCGCAAGTGGGCCACCGGTGCAGTCGTGGTCGCGGTGTTGATGGGCGTCGGCGGCTTCATGGTCAGCCTGCACCTGAAAATCGGCGACCTGGAAAGCGGTGCCCCGGAGCTGCGGGCCGACTCGCGCTACAACCGCGACAACGCCTACATCACCCAGCACTACGCGCTGTCCAGCGACCTGTTTGCGGTGATGATCAAAACCGCGCCGGAAGGCTGCCTCAACTACAAGACCCTGGTATTGGCTGACCGTCTGGCCTGGGAACTGCAACAGAGTCCGGGCGTGAGGGCGACCACCTCGCTGGTCAACGCGGTCCGGCAAATTACTGCCGGGACCTACGAGGGCAACCCCAAGCTCAACAGCATCCAGCGCAACCAGGACGTGTTGAACTACGCCGCGCAGCAAGCCTCGGTCAACTCGCCGGAGCTGTTCAACAACAACTGCTCACTGATGCCGGTGATCGCGTTCCTCAAGGATCACAAAGCCGAAACCCTCGACGCAGTGGTCGCCATCGCCGACAAATTCGCCAAGGAAAACAGCACCGAGGATCGCCAGTTCCTGCTCGCTGCCGGCAGCGCCGGGATCGAAGCCGCGACCAACATCGTCGTGCGTGAGGCCAATCACACCATGTTGCTGTACGTGTACGCGGCGGTGACCTTGTTCTGCCTGATCACCTTCCGCAGCTGGCGCGCGACGCTGGTGGCGCTGCTGCCACTGGTGCTGACCTCGATCCTCTGCGAAGCCTTGATGGTGGCGATGGGCATTGGCGTGAAAGTCGCGACCCTGCCGGTGATTGCGCTGGGCGTCGGCATCGGCGTCGACTACGCGTTGTACCTGCTCAGTGTCCAGCTGCATTTCCAGCGCCAGGGCCTGTCGTTGTCGCAGTCGTACCGCAACGCCGTGTCGTTCACCGGCCGCGTGGTCGGTCTGGTCGGCATCACCCTGGCCGCCGGTGTGGTGTGCTGGGTCTGGTCGCCGATCAAGTTCCAGGCCGACATGGGCATCCTGCTGACCTTCATGTTCCTGTGGAACATGCTCGGCGCGCTGATCCTGATTCCGGCCCTGTCGTATTTCCTGTTGAACGGCGCACGAATCAGTCGACGAGTCCGTGAATCCCGCTACTCGAAGATCAAGGAAACACCATGAAAGTATTCATCGTCCACGCCCATCCCGAGCCGAAATCCTTTACCGCGGCACTGCGCGACCAGGCGGTTGAGACCTTGCAGGCTCAAGGGCATGAAGTGCAGATCTCCGACCTGTACGCGATGCAGTGGAACCCGGTGGCCAGTGCCGAAGACTTCAGCGTCAGGGAAAATCCCGAGTACCTGGTCTACGCGCTCGAACAGCGGATAAACAGCAAAGAACAGACACTCGCTGCCGACATCCAAAACGAGTTGGACAAGCTGCTATGGGCGGATCTGCTGATCCTCAACTTTCCGATTTACTGGTTCTCGACACCGGCCATCCTCAAGGGCTGGATTGATCGGGTGCTGGTCTCCGGCATCTGCTACGGCGGCAAGCGTTTCTACGATCAAGGTGGCCTGAGCGGCAAAAAAGCGCTGGTCACCGTGACGTTGGGCGGGCGTGAACATATGTTCGGCGAGGGCGCGATCCATGGTCCCCTTGAGGACATGTTGCGCCCACTGTTGCGCGGGACGTTGGCTTACGTCGGGTTGGAGGTGCTAACGCCTTTTGTCGGCTGGCACGTGCCGTATATCAGCGCTGAAGCCCGTCAGGCATTTCTGCTCAGCTATCGCCAGCGCCTGGAAACCATCGACGCCGATGAGCCCATCGAATACCCGCGGTTGAGTCAGTTCGATGATCGGCTTTATCCGCTCTAAGCCATTTTCGTAAAATTGGATACTCCCGGTTAATGGTTTTGTTACGAGATAACAAACAAAAAAATGGGCACCACAATGGTGCCCGCGTTTCCGTGGCACCAGTCGGTGGCTCCATCACTTTCAAGCAGGTATGCGAGTTGATCCAGAACATCAATCAGTTCTGCGGTTAAAAGTCCCATTTTTCAAATCACTCAAATTGCGCAACGATGGATTTGCCCAGATAGTTGACGGCCGCCATGTACTCTCGGCCATCAAGGGTGATCAACTTCGCATGACACTCGCTGCAGTAATCAATGCAACCGCTCTGATCGAAATGGAATCGCACCGTCGCTGCTTGAAGCGATGAAAGCGTGAAGCCTTCCGACTCAAGAATTTCCACGAATCGTGCTTGCAGCGCATCGAGTCCGCTAGACAAATACGGATGACTCTTCAGTGCTGCAGGGCAGAGGTTTTTTTGCGTCAAGTCGACCGTCATAAACGCAACACCCAATACTCGCAACGCCTCGCTTAGATGGGGGTGAACAGAGCAGAGCTGACTGCAGGCGTGATGCGCCAGGCTGTGGCACACGCTGCCGAGGCGTTTGTGGGGAGGCATTCAGTATCCTTGTGAATGTTGATGTTGACCCTGTGATCATCTTGGCAGATGCCATTTGTACAGCCTTATTCCACCCAATCGCTTTGGACACCCTCTACGGTATCGGGGAGCTTATTGATCAATACAGCCGCTTCATCGCCTCGGTTGTAAAAGACAATAAAGTCGCCGGTCTCAAGCGTCACTCTGAAACCTGCCAGATAGCGCCCGGTACGAGGCCAAGTATTGACAAGCCTGTCGACCTTGGTCATCCGTTTGCCCCTGAGATGCACGGCTGAAAGGATGACCAGCAAATCCTCTTTTTCCCAGGTACACATTGATCCCGCTTCGATTTCAAAAGAGGCAGGGACTGCGAGAGGGAGGAGGTCGGCACCAACACTTTCACCATTGCTCAGCAAATACATGGAGACGCTTGGCGCTTCGATGCACGTCCACTCGATATCTCCAGCATCGGCCCAGTCTCTTTCACCGCAAAAGTAATACTGAGCATTGGAGAGACCGGCTAATCGCTTGCCTGTCAGACTTAGTGCGTTGGCAATATCTCGGGTGATACGGTCGTGCGTTGCGGCATAGCGTTGATTCATTGAAACGGGCGCCATCAAAGCTCAAAAAATGATTGTACAAGCCGCTTGCAACCCTCGCATCCCGGCTTTCAAATCGACCGTTGATTCACCCGCTGCGATAGCTCTTGCGCCGATTCCTTGCGTTCCGAATACCGGTCAACCAGATCCGGGCGATCCCGTAGCAGCAACGTGAACTTCACCAGCTCTTCCATGACGTCAACGACCCGGTCGTACAGCGCGGAGGGTTTCATGCGATTCCCTTCGTCAAACTCCAGAAAGGCTTTCGGCACGGAAGACTGGTTGGGGATCGTGAACATGCGCATCCAGCGCCCCAGCACGCGCAACTGGTTGACCACGTTAAACGATTGGGAGCCACCGCAGACCTGCATCACCGCAAGCGTTTTCCCTTGGGTCGGGCGAACGGCGCCCAACGCCAGCGGCACCCAGTCAATCTGTGCCTTGAACACGGCCGACATGGAACCGTGGCGCTCGGGGGAACACCAGACCTGTCCTTCAGACCACTGCATCAGCTCAAGCAGCTCCTGGACTTTCGGGTGATCGTTCGGCGCATCGTCCGGCAGCGGCAGCCCCGAGGGATTAAAGATCCGCGTCTCTGCACCGAAGTGTTCAAGCAGGCGGGCGGCTTCTTCGACCAGCAACCGACTGAACGACCGTGCGCGGGTCGACCCGTACAGCAACAGGATTCGTGGCTTGTGCTGGCCGTCGTGATCACGGGTGATGGGCTCAATCAAAGACGCATCGAGATTAGGCAGTGGGTGGCTCATGGGGGCTCCGGTTACAGGGTGCTGATGCGGTCGAGTTCGCGTTTCAATGCATCGCGATCAAGTTCGGCGAAGGGCAGGGCGAGGAAGGCCCGGCAGCGCGTTTCGATGCGCGCCAGTGTCGAGTGAAAGGCAGCGCAGACGGCCGCCTCATCCCCCTTCACTTCGGACGGATCCTCCAGCCCCCAATGGGCTTTCAACGCCGGCCCGAAGTAGACCGGGCAGGCCTCTCCGGCAGCCTTGTCGCAGACGGTGATGACAATGTCCGGCGGGTTCGCCTCGAAGGCGTCGTTGCCTTTGCTGCTTAAACCATCGATGGCAATCCCGGCTTCTTGCAGCGTGGTCAGGCTGCGCGGCAGCACTTGGCCTTTGGGGAAGCTGCCGGCGCTGACAGCCTCGAAACCGTCCGACGCAAGATGATTGAATATTGCTTCGGACAGGATGCTGCGGCAACTATTGGCGGTACACATAAACAGGACGCGCATGGGGGCTCCAGGGTGATGAACAGAATCAGCAGCAGGCAGTGGTGTTGAGCGGGCGGTCGCCCATCGCGTCGAGTCGAGCGCTGTTTTCCTCAAGCCAGGCAGTGTTGGCCGCCAGCGTGGCCTCGAGAATGGTGCGCACCCAACCCGGCAAATCAGGGTTGAGCCGGTAATAGACCCACTGACCCTGACGCCGATCGAGCAGCAGCCCACACGAACGGAGCTGCGCCAGATGGCGGGAGATTTTCGGTTGACTGTCGTCCAGGGCGCAGACCAGTTCGCAGACGCACAGCTCTCCCTCGCGGGTGATGAGCAGCGTGGCCCGCGCACGGGTTTCGTCGGAAAGGCATTTGAATACGGCGGCGGGGGTCAGCATGGACACGGCTCGATACATATGGTTATCCGAATATACGGTTATCCATATATATTGAGCAAGCCTCAACTTTTATCAGGCAGGGAACAAAACCAGTGGGAGCGAGCTTGCTCGCGATGGAGGACTGTCAGGCAATACAAGTGTTGACTGTGCCGCCGTCATCGCGAGCAAGCTCGCTCCCACAAAAATTGCGGTGTTCAGCGTTCCTGACGGGCTCATTGCTCATCATCCGCTAAGGTGATGTAACGCGGTCTCTCCTCGAAGGTGCGCTATGAACACCTATGTCACGCTGTTTATCGGCATGTTTACCACGTTGCTGGCCATCATCAACCCACTGGAAGCGATTCCCGTGTTCCTTGGCATGTTGCAAGGCAAGGACGTCGCCGAGCTGCGCCGGGTAGCCCGCAGAGCCTGTTTCTTTGCGTTGTTGCTGATGTTCTTTTTCCTGATTTTCGGCAACCTGCTGCTGCGACTGTTCGACGTTCCACTGAGCATGATCCGGGTGGTCGGTGGGGTGATTCTGATGCGGATCGGTTTCGAGCTGTTCGCCCCCACCCCCAACAGCAGCCTGATTCCCACTGGGCACGACACCGACCAGGACGTGTCTTTCATCCCCCTGGCCATGCCCATCATGTTTGGCCCCGGTGCGATTGCCACCGTGATCGGCCTGACCAGCACCATCAAGGACGCCAGTCATGCGGTGCTGTCTTTCGCCGTCGTGGCGCTGGCCATCTGCGCCACGATGTTCACCACCTATTTGTCACTGGCTTATGCTCAAGTCATTCTCAAAACGATCGGCCCGCAAGGCATCGATGCTGCTACGCGAATAGTCGGGTTCTTTGTTTCTGCGATGGGGGTTGGTTTGATTTTTCATGGCACGGTGGAGTTTTTGCAATCGTATGGGGTGTTGCTGCATGGCGGGTTGGGGTAGGGGTGGATCGTTGTCTTCGCATTGAACGTGTGCTTTCGGCCGATTCTGTTGAAAAAGTCGGTCTGCCAAAACTGCCTGACCATTGACTGGTGAAAGCGCCTTTTTTGCACGCTGCTACGTGAAATCCGAGTCCGGAAGCCTCTGCTAAAAGTAAAGACTTCAATCTCGGACGCGTACTTTTCCGACGCGCAAACCATGCCCGAAGTTTTCAACAGAATCGGCCAGAAGCGTCCACTGGACAGCCCGACTTCGAATGAGTAGCGTGCAATCGAATATCATCTAGTGAGTTAGCTCATGGTTTCTATGGCTGTTCAGGAAGAGGTTCGAAGACGCCTACGCCGCGCTGAGGACGAGCATGACGTGAAAATGCTTTTAGCGGTTGAGTCTGGCAGTCGGGCCTGGGGATTTGCCTCTCCCAACAGCGACTACGACGCACGCTTTATCTACGTAAATAAACCTCAGTGGTATCTCTCGGTCGGCCTTGAGGAGCAACGCGACGTCATCGAGCATCCGATCATTGACGACATGGACATCAATGGTTGGGATCTACGAAAAGCGCTTAGGCTATTCTGGAAGTCAAACCCAGGCTTTGTGGAGTGGGTGCAGTCGCCCATTATTTACGAACACTCTGGGACCTTTCTCGAGCGAGCTAAGGAGTTACTGCCGCACGTGTATTCTATAGAGAGTGGCATTTACCATTATCGCAGCATGGCCAAAACCAACTATAGGGGGTATTTGCAGACCCCTCAGGTACCGCTGAAAAAATACTTTTACGTCCTGCGGCCCTTGTTATCGGTGCGGTGGCTGGAACAGTTCGGAACGCCTGCCCCCCTAGAGTTTGACAAGCTACGCGGTGTCATCGAAAAACAGCCCGAGCTCCAACAAGCTATTGATGATTTACTTGCGATTAAGCGTGCGTCTCCGGAGATGGGTCTATCGCCCCAGATCCCCCCCATCCAGCAATTTATTGAGCGTGAACTGTATCGACTTGAAACCATCACGCCGACCCGTAGCGAACGAAAAGAAGTTGAACCATTACTTTCCGAACTGTTTCGCTCTGTGCTGAAAGAAACTTGGGGGTGAAGGGCTGTGTCGGAGCGGTCTGTAGTAGTCAGGCACATCTGGCTACCTACTCAGACGACGAAGTCAGCCTTCGGCCATAAGCAGTCATTCATAAAAGCAAGCGCTTCGCTACATGCCATCATGGCTGACAGCAAGTCGATAATCGACTTGTACTCCCATCTTTAATTCGTCTGAGCTAGCGACGCTCGAGGCCACCCCGAAGGACTTCTTCCATGCTTCACCGTATCGATGCCACTTACCACCAAGCGTCGTTCTCCCGCAGTAGTTGCGCATGGCTGACTATCGATGACGTCGCTATTGAGCAATGGCTATCCGGTCATCTCAATGATCCAGATGTCGCCAAACTTGGTCTTTCTCTGATGTGGTTGTTGGATGAGGACGAAGATGCGCTTGCGAAACGGCGCTTCATTCCCGGACAGGAGGGCACTTCCACAATCGTCCCGCTATTGGTATGCAGTGATGACATGGATTTTGACTGTACCGTGATGGTAGCGGAGCAAGTTGTCGAAGGCGCCACGGTGCGCTGGGCTCGTTTTGGTTGGAGCGTTTCCGGAAAGCTCGAAGTGGGTGTTTCGACCCGGTGGGACGCCAACAGCCAGCCGGTGAGCTTTGACTTAGTGAACTTCAACGCTGCATTGGAAAAATTTGATGCGTTGGTGAAGAAACACACAGTCAGCTCATAAACAGCGTTACACGCTCCGCGTACCTATAGCCAGAATGGGACAGGTTGAAAGCTCTCGCGACCGGCAGCTTTGGGTCGATTGCGGCCCTTGGCGACAGGCAGAAATCGTCCAGAAGCGTCATTCATTATTGAACACCCAAAAATCGATAGGACTGAATATGAGCGAACTACCGAGGGCCGGCGCGGGCCATGATGATCCAACACGGAAGAAAATCCATGCTGCCGTGGCTGCGAGAAACTTGGCAAGCGCATCGAACAATACCAAGTGGGATGAGCTGATCAATCATTTCCGCGAGCTTCAGGGGTGGCGTCCATCCTACCGTTCCAAGTGCGTCACAGGATATGTCTCAGAGTGGGATGTCGAGTGGTTTTACCATTTGCCGTTTCCATTTGCGTCCGTCGAATGGTTCGACATTGGCTTGTCAGAAGCAGTCCCCTCAAAAGGACGGCTGCTGGCGCGTACAACCATTGACCATACAGACGAAATATCGAAGGTGGTCGCACAAATTGGATTCGAGTTTGAAGTGCGCGCCGACGTTCTGAGAATTTGGGGATACTTACCAAAATCGTATGAAGACTTTCCGTCTGTATGACAGGCTGATATCTGCTGTCTACCCAGTAATTACAACATCTGACCTGGATGCTGGAAGGCTGCTTTGGGTCGACTACTGCCGGTCACGACAGGCACAAATCGGCCAATTGCGGTCGCTTAACTGCTTCAACCTCGCTTAAGGACTAGCCGAGTGATATACCGCGGTTAGGTCCAATGCATGACAAAAAACAGGCACTCTCATGATGCGATTCTCAATTTATAGCGGATTGGTTTTGGTGGGCTACTCGGCGCTCGATTACGGAGATCCCCCGATGGGCGTTGCTTTCGGCCAATTCGAACCTGCCGATGGGTACGCAGCTATCCAGAACCAGTGCTCCACGAACCATCACGACCAGACCGTTCTGGATCTTTCTGTTCGGACCGAAGCGGGTCTGGTAATTCCATGTGCAGGATTGGCCATCCTGGATTACTCCGAAGAGATCCCGCCGCCGTGCATCGAAGTGAATATTTTCGGGATTCCACATCCTCTCTATGGCGAGCTGTTTCCTAAGCAGGTCACTCTGTATGAGCGTCAGTTCAGCTAATCGGAATGTCCCGCCGATATCCGCTTTGGGTTGTGGATTCCTGCCCTTCACGACGGGCAGCAATCGGCTGGATTACCGCCATACATTTGTCACACCCTCCAAATTTTCCAAATAGCAGCGGTCTCAGAACAAGACCCTGGCGTAGAATCCCCAAACCGCGCACACACCCGAGACGGACCCTCAATGCAAACCCCCACCCAACCCATCCCCCTCTGGAAGACCTACCTGCTTTTCCTCGCCCCGATGGTCCTGTCGAACTTTCTCCAGTCCATGTCCGGCACGGTCAACAGCATCTACATCGGCCAAATGCTCGGCACCCAAGCCCTGGCCGCCGTGTCCGGCATGTTCCCTATCGTTTTCTTCTTTGTCGCCCTGGTCATCGGCCTCGGTGCTGGTGCGAGTGTGCTCATCGGCCAGGCCTGGGGCGCGCGCGAACCGCATCTGGTGAAAACCATCGCCGGCACCACCTTGCTGCTAGGCGCCATGATCGGCCTGACCGCGGCCGTCCTCGGCAGTGTGTTCGCGCGGCCGGCCTTGCAGGGTTTGGGCACGCCGGCTGATGTGCTGGACGACGCCGTGGCGTACGCCCACGTGATGATGTGGATCATGCCGTCGCTGCTGGTCTACGTGCTGTTCACTCAACTGCTGCGCGGGGTCAGCGATACGGTGTCGCCGCTGATTGCGTTGGTGGTGTCGACCTGTATCGGTTTGGCGCTGACGCCGGCGTTGATCCGTGGCTGGTTCGGGTTGCCGATGATGGGGATTCAGAGTGCGGCGTATGCCGGGTTGGCGGGTAATTTGTCGGCGATGGGGTGGCTCGCGTGGCGGTTGATTCGCAAGGGGCATCCGCTGGCGCCGGATCGGGAGATGTTCGCGGCGATGAAGCTGGACCGGGAGATTCTCGGCAAGGTGCTGCGCATCGGCCTGCCGACCGGGTTGCAGATGGTGGTGTTGTCGGTGTCGGAACTGGTGATTCTGGCGTTGGTGAACCAGCACGGTTCGCAGGCGACGGCGGCGTATGGGGCGGTGACGCAGATCGTCAATTACGTGCAGTTTCCGGCGCTGTCGATTGCGATCACCGCGTCGATCCTCGGGGCTCAGGCGATTGGGGCAGGGCGCCTTGAGCGCATGGGGCCGATTTTGCGCACGGGGTTGCTGATCAACGTGTGCCTGACCGGTGGGCTGGTGGTGTTGGGTTACCTGTTGTCGCACTGGTTGTTGGGGCTGTTTCTCACCGATGACTCGACGCGGGCGATGGCCGAGCACTTGTTGCACATCATGCTCTGGAGTCTGTTGGTGTTTGGCTTCCAGGCGATTGTCGGCGGCATCATGCGCGCCAGCGGTACGGTGTTGGTGCCGATGGCGGTGTCGATTTTCTGCGTAGTGCTGGTGCAGTTGCCGGTGGCGTATGTGCTGGACGGGCACTTCGGTTTGCAGGGTGTCTGGATGGCGTTTCCGGTGGCGTATCTGGGGATGCTGGCGTTGCAGACGGCGTATTACCGGTTTGTCTGGCGGCATCAGCGGATCGAGCGATTGGTGTAAGCCAAGCGGCTTGCGGTCGGCCACGCTCAGGCCGACAATTCCTCGGGACTGCGTGATGAAACCGGCAGGCGTGATCGCCTGAGGAGGTTTTCAAATGAGTCCCTCATCGCCCACGATTTTGCAGGACCGGCCGGCAGCGGGGCGGCGTCTGGTGGCGCCGTTGCAAGCCTACGCCAATCGCCCGGACGTGATCGTTCTCGCCTTGCCCCGAGGCGGTGTACCGGTGGCATACGAAGTGGCCACGGCGCTGGATGTTCGCCTCGACCTGATGCTGGTGCGCAAGCTCGGCGTGCCGTCGCACGAAGAGTTCGCCATGGGCGCGATTGCCAGTGGCGGCATCCAGATTCTCAATGAACAGGCGTTGCGGGCACACCCGATTGATCAGGCTGCGTTCGATTCCATCGTCAGACGAGAGACGCGGGAATTACTGCGGCGCGAGCAGGTTTACCGGGGAACGCGTGCGCCGGTGCAACTCAAGGATCAGGTGGTGATTCTGATCGACGATGGGCTGGCGACGGGTGCTTCAATGAGGGCGGCGATTCACGCGGTGCGGGTGCATGGACCGTCCAGGATCGTGGTCGCGGTGCCGGTAGGACCACCCGAAACGGTCGAGGCGTTGCGCCGTGAAGTTGATGAACTGGTGTGCCCGATCATGCCGGAGTGGCTAATGTCGATCGGGCATTGGTACATGGATTTTTCCCAGACATCGGATGCGGAGGTCATGCGGCTGTTGCAATGGGCGTGGGAAACAGAGGACTCCTCCAGTCATTAGTTGTAGCGGTAATGGTCACGACCACTATGACGGCGGCACGGGCACCGACAGCTATGACCAAAGGGCGCCCGTTTTCATTAACGGGCGCCCTTTGTTTTTTGTGCGAAGGAACGTGAACTAGACCACGGCGCCAAACAAGTGCCCCACCAGTGCGGTAATGCCCATGGCCAGCGCCCCCCAGAATGTCACTCGCCAGGCTCCGGTCATGACATTGGCCCCGCCGGCCTTGGCGGCAATGGCGCCCAGCGTTCCGAGAAACACCAATGACATGCCCGATATCCAGGGCACCACGCTGTGCTCCGATGCGACAAACGTCACCGCCAAGGGAAGAGCGGCACCCACCACAAAGCTGGCGGCGGACGCCAGGGCGGCTTGCAAGGGTTTGGCGGTGAGGGTGGCGCTGATGCCCAATTCGTCCCGGGCGTGGGAGCCCAGTGCGTCATGGGCCATCAACTGATCGGCGACCTGATGCGCCAACTCGGGGGAGACGCCACGATGCATGTAGATGTTGGCGAGTTCGATGTGTTCGGCTTTCGGGTCACTGGCCAACTCGGCCCGTTCGCGGGACAAGTCGGCGCGCTCGGTATCGGCCTGGGAGTGGACGGAGATGTATTCGCCTGCAGCCATGGACATGGCACCGGCCATCAACCCCGCCATGCCCGTGACCAGCAACGTGGCGTGGCTGGCGTTGGCGGCCGCAACGCCAATCAGCAGGCTGGCGGTCGAGACAATCCCGTCATTGGCCCCAAGGACGGCAGCGCGTAGCCAGCCGATACGATCGCTTCGGTGTGCCTCGGTGTGCCTGTGCATGAATTTCATGGTTGATCTCGACTCACTGTCATTAGGCGGTTCCCATTGGACGGGTTTCAATCTGCGCCTGCAGTTGACCGCCGACAATGGATATTTCCTTGAACTGTTGGCCGTCGCGCAGCACGAACAATGCGTCCATCCCGCGTTCCTGGGCCAGACGTGGACCTGCGATTTCGCCCAGCACCATCAACGCCGTGGCCCAGGCATCGGCGAGCATGCAGGAGGACGCCACCACGGTGACGGCGGCAAGCGGGTTGCACAGCGGCGCGCCGGTGGCCGGGTTCATGGTATGCGCATAGGACTGACCGGCGACATCGACCCAGTGTCGATAGTCTCCGGAGGTCGCGATAGCGGCATCACCCAATTCCATCACGCCCATGACTTCACGCACACCCCGGCGGGGCTTTTCCAGGGCCACGGCCCAGCACTGGCCGTCAGGTTTGACGCCCCGGGCGCGCATCTCGCCATCGATACCGACCAGGTAGCGGGTGATGCCCAATCCGTCCAGGCAACGGGCCAGCTCATCCACGCCGAACCCTTTGGCAATGCCATTTAAATCAAGCTGCAGTGGTGCGCGTTTGCGCACCTGATTGCGTTGCGCATCAACCACCAGCGCGGCGCTGGCGGACAGTCGTGCGTGGGACGACGTCGTGGCGAGCGCCTGCTCTGTGATCGCTTGTTCTCCAGGGCCAAACCCCCAGGCGTCAACCAGATCACCGACCGCGATGTCGAAGGCGCCGCCCGATTGCTGACTGACGCGCAGTGCCGCAGACAGCACCGTCGCCAGTTCCGCAGGCACCGAGACCCATTGCTGTTCCGGAGCGGCGTTGAGGCGATTGAGGTCCGAGTCGGGCTTCCAGGTGGACATTTGCTGATCCACCCTGGCCACGGCGCGTGCGAGATTGTGGCCGACGGCGTCGGTATCAATCCCGGCAGCGGCATAGAACAGGGCGGTGTAGCGGGTGCCCATGGTCTCGCCGTTCAGGCTGTAGCGTTGCCACTCAGTAGACGTCTTCACGGTAGCGTCCTTGTGCCTTGAGGGTCAGCACGCTCAAGTTGAGCGGCGCCAACACTTCATCGAGGGCCTGCATCACGCCTTTGGCCATTTCGCGGCTGCCACACACCAGCACCTGGGCGCCTTTTTTAATCAGCCGGCGCAAGGCCAAGGCATCGCTGATCAGCCGGTCTTGCACGTAGCTGCGGTCCTGCACCTGAGAGAATGCGGCACGCAATGCCGTGAGGCGTCGGTCCGACAAGTATTGATTGAGCTGCGGTTCATAAAGGAAATCCGAGGCCGGGTTGCGCCCGCCCCAATACAAGTGCATCGGGTGTCGAGCCGTGTTGTTGCGGATAAAACCAGCCAGCGGGCCGATGCCGGTACCGGCACCGATCAGGATCACCGGGTGCGTGCCCGACGCCGGGCGAAATTGCGGGTTGGGCTGGATAAACACTTCGATTGGCGCGCCGATGTCCAGGCCATGGAGAAATTCCGAGCACACGCCACCGTCGTGTTTGCGTACACAGATTTCCAACACACCGTCCTGCGAGCCGCTGGCCAGCGAGTAGAAACGCGGGATCGGACTGCCCGGGGGCAAAATCCCGACCAGGTCGCCGGCCAGAAAGTCCGGCAGCTTGCCAGGTGCCTTGAAGCGCAAGACGTGGGTCGGCGCGTTCACCTGTTCACCGTAGACAATGCGCTCTGTCAGCTCCAATCGATGGGTCTGTGGTCGCTGCGGGGTATGGACCAGTGTCAGGTCATGTTGGAGCACTTCACCCAACGCGTGGCCCCAGCGCGCAAACGCCTGCGAGGACTGACGGTTGACGGTTTCCAGCCCCAGCAGCGGCGAGCCACCGGCCTGCAACATTGCGTCCTGTACCTGATGGGCGTACTGACAGAACTGCGCAAACTGCCGATCACCAAAGCCCAGCACGGCAAAGGGCAGGCCGGGCTTGAGGCCGGTTTTGGCCAGCCGCGCCAGAAACTGCGAAGCCGAGGCCGGCGCATCGCCGTCACCGTGGGTCGCGGTGAGGACGAACACCCGCTGCGCGTTGCTGTAGTGGTTGGCGTATTGATTGAGTGTCGCGCTGTGCACCCGGTGGCCGGCCTGGTGCAAAGCGTCATGCAGGGTTTTTGCAAAACCCCAGGTGCTGTTGTTTTCACTGCCCACCAGAATTACGCTGTCGGCTGCATGGGCCGGGCTGTTGTGGCGCAGGGTCGGGCTCGCCTTGCGGCGGCGCCACCACAACACAATGCCGGTCACGCTCATCAACGGTACGCAGAGGGCGCAGAGCCCTAGCGGCAGGCCCAGCCACCAGAGGCCTTCGCCAGTGTGCAGCTGATAGATCAACTCGTAGAGGTTGTGCATCGAGTCGTGGGCTTGATAGGACAGTAAAGCGCCGCTGGCCTGATCCACGTAGCCGTCGCCCTGGGCCGTGCGCAAAGAAAAAACGTCCTGCGCATTATTGGGGCTGGGGTAGACCAGTTCGCGCAGGTCATTGAGGTCGGTCGCCTGCAAGGCTTGCAGGTTCGCCACCGGCAAGGCCGGACCGTTACTGACGTGGGCGGGGAAGGCGGGTTCACTCTGACTGCCGTCAGCGATAAAACCAAAGGTGGTGGCGGACATGTAGAGCCCGCTCAATGCCGACAGCAGCAGCCCCAGCAATGCCAGTCGCCCGACTTCCGCATGCCAGCGCTGGCTGAAAGTGCCCCGCAATGGCCGCAGCAGGTTGCGCCAGCCACCCAGGCGCCGGGCCAGCAATAGCGCGCCGGACACCGACAACACCAGCATGAACAACGCGCCGACACCCGACACGCCATGACCCGGCGTGCCAAGGAACATCGAGCGGTGCAGCTCTTTCACCCAGCGTGAGAACGCAGATGGCTCGTAGGGCGCGAGGCCTTGGCCGGTCATTGGGTCGACCTTTTCCGCCCCGGCCTGGCCATTCTGGTTGTAGTAGACGATCACCGTGCCGGACGCTGTGCGCTGGATCTGCTCCACGCCCGGAAAGTGATTGGCCACACGCCCTGCCAGTTGTCCGACGTTGAGTTGTCCGGCAGGAGTGGACGTGCTGTGCAAGCGTTCCAGCGCCGGGTTGATAGACAGGATCGCGCCGCTGATGGCCAACAGCATGACCAACAGGGCAGCGATCAGGCCGGGCAGGGAATGGGACTGGCGAAGCATGTTCAGCCTCCAGAAAGGGCAGGTGCTACAGATCGTAAGTAAAGGCGTCGACGTAGGCGCTGCCGGGGGCCGGCTTGCCTGCGCCCTTGGACGTCAGGGGCACGCTGACATCGGCGCGGGCGTCGCGTTTGTCCTCGACGGCACTGTCGATGCGGATCTGGTACCCGGCATCAATCAGGGTGTCTGCCAGTTCGACGCTGACTTTGAGCGTGCGCCCACTGCCGACACTGGCGCCGCTGACCCCGTCAAACTCGCTCGGATTCATCCCGCTGCCACGGGCCCAGTCACCCAGGTGCTTGTAGTACTTGGCCTTTTTGCCGGCCACCCACAGGGTTTTCTGGTATTGGCCATTGGCGTCGGTGACGTAGATCGCCAGGTAGGCATCATTGCCGCTGTAGTCCTTGAGCTGAGTGGTCAGGGTCACTTCACGGGCCTGGGCCAGACCCGGCAAGGCAATGGCGCTGGCGAGGCAGGTGGCTGCGATGATCTTTTTCATGAGGGTGTCCTTTTGATCGTTAGGTCGAGAGACTGGACCTGCTGGCTGACAGCAACCTGAAGCGCAGGAAAAATTCATCGACAAGTGAGGCGTCATTCGGTGAGCGGGCTGCCGAGGTAATCCCTGGCATCGCCGTCGTCGCGGAAATGAATCTCAAGGGTGTGCAGGCGCAGCGAGGCCGGTGAGTAACTGGCTTCGATGGCATTGCCTTTGCGGTCCAGGCCCTTGAGCTTGTAACAACCGTCGTCGACCTTGATGCGCTGCACGCTCCAGCCGTATTGCCGCGCGACCTGCTGACGCAAAGTCTCGCGCGGTTGCCAGTCGCTCACCGGGTCGCTGCAGTCGTCATCGGCCAGGGCGTAACCGCTGAGCAGCAGGCTCAACAGCGCGGCATTGGCAATAAAACCTGTTTTCATGATCTGTCTCCTGCCGAGGTCGGCGTCTGTGGCATACCCTAAGGTGCATTCCTGACAACCAGCTGAATCTTCAGATTCACGTCAGGTAAGGCGATTAAGGTGCTGCACGACAACCATCACAGGAGGTGCCAGATGCGGGTTTTATTGGTCGAGGACGCACCAGACTTGGGGGAGGCGGTGCGCGAGCAGATCGCCGATGACGGCCACGCCGTCGATTGGGTGCAGCGCCTGGACCATGCGCGCAACAGCGTGCGCACCACGCCTTACGACCTGATCCTGCTCGACCTGATGCTGCCGGACGGGCGCGGGCTGGATTTTTTGCGTCAGCAGCGCTCGGCAGGGGACGTGACCCCGGTGATCATTCTGACCGCCCAGGATCAGATCTCCGACCGTATCGCCGGCCTCAATGCCGGGGCTGATGATTACCTGGTCAAACCGTTCGACCTGTTTGAACTCTCGGCCCGTGTGGCCGCGGTGGCCCGACGCTACAGCGGCAACCCCAACCCGCAGATCAGACTCGGTGATTTGCAGGTCGACATGAGCGCACGCACCGTGCAGCGTGCCGGCACCACCGTGGACCTGACGGCTCGTGAGTGGGCGCTGTTCGAAGCGTTTGTGCAGCGCCCCAGCGCGCTGTTGTCCAAGTCGCAGCTGGAAGAACGGCTGTATGCCTTCGGTGCCGAAATCGAGAGCAATACCATCGAGGTCTATATCAGTCGGCTGCGTAAAAAGCTGGGGCGCGATCTGATCGAAACCGTGCGCGGCATGGGCTACCGGTTGATGGCCGTATGAAGCCTTCTGTGAGCCTGCAAAAACGTCTCGGCCTGGGTTTGACCTTGGGCATGACCTTGCTCTGGCTGGGCGCAACCGTCGGCGCCTGGCTGGTGGTGCAGCATGAGTTGGACGAGGCATTCGACAGCGCGCTGGAAGAGACCGCGCAACGCATCTTGCCGTTGGCCGTGCTGGAAATCAGCAACCGCGAGGAACCCCGACAGGCTCAGCATGTTGCGACGTTGAAAATGCACAAGGAATACCTGACGTACCTGGTGCGCGATGCCAGCGGCAAGATCCTGATGCAGTCCCACGACGCCAATCCGAATATCTTCAATCAACAACCGACCGAGGGGTTTTCTACCTCTGAAAAGTACCGTTTGTATGGCGCCAGTGCATTGCGCGAAACGCTGTTCATTGAGATCGCCGAACCGCTGGACCATCGCCGTGAAGCTGCGCGGGAAGCCCTGTTTGCCTTGTTGTTGCCGCTGTTTGCGCTGATTCCCGTCAGCCTGTTGGGCACCTGGTTGTTCGTGCGGATCAGCCTGCGCAGCGTGTTGGCGTATCGTCGTGCGGTTGAGGCGCGTGGTGTCGGTGACCTGTCACCGATCAAAGTGGCCCGCCTGCCGGCAGAAATCGATCCGTTGGCCGAGGCGGTCAACCACCTGCTGGAGCGCTTGCGCAAGGCCCTCGAAGCCGAGCGTAGCTTTACCGCCAACAGCGCCCATGAACTGCGTACGCCACTGGCCGCGACCCTGGCGCAGATCCAGCGGTTGCACCACGAGGCACCCGAAGGGCCGTTGCGAGTGCGTGCGGCGAAGATCGAAAACGCATTGCGCGAGCTGACGCGGCTGTCGGAAAAACTCATGCAACTGGCGAAGGCCGAGGGCGGAGGGCTGCTGTCCGAAACGCCTCAGGACCTGATTCCGTTATTGGCCCATGGCGTCGATGAATGGAACCAGCGCAGCGGCCAGCGCATTGAGTTGCAACTACCAAGTCAGGCCAGCGTGTACTCGAACATTGACCCGGATGCCTTTGGCATCTTGTTGCGCAACCTGATTGAGAACGCACTGAAATACGGCGCAACGGATGAACCGATCGAAGTCAACCTCACGGAACAGGCGCAATTGCGGATAGTCAATGGCGGCCCGGTGGTACCGGAGTCGGTGTTGCGACATCTGACCGAGCGCTTTGTACGAGGTCACAGTGCGATCAGCGGTTCAGGATTGGGCCTGGCGATTGCCAAAACGATTGTTCAGGGGGTTAACGCGAGGATGAAATTGAGCTCCCCTGCAACAGGTCGGCAAGAGGGTTTCGAAGTGTGTGTCTGGCTCCCGCTCGCGTCGGCTATCAACGGATGAGGGGGGGCTGGAGGGAGCCTGAGTTCTAGAGGTGAAAAAAGTATGACTGTTTAGTCGTACACGGGGGTAATTGCGAGCAGGTCTCTATTACACTTTTCGTAAGTAACGCAACGACTAATGGATCCAATGAAAGAGCCTGGGGCTTATATAATTTAAAGCGCGCCAGTTAGCGCGCGGCTTACGGAGAAGTTATCGATTCGTTGTCGGTTTCAATTGTTTCCGCTGAAGTAACCGTTTGTCGGTAGTCTGCTTAAAAAATGAACATTCGAGGCGTAACACCCTCAGATACTTCAGCACGTCACCATGACCTGCTTAGAAATCGTAGAAAAGAAGTGGAAAACGAACCTCATATGCAGTGACTGCAAATGGGGATTTTTTTATCTGAAATTCAGGAGGCAGTAAATAAAGCGATCATTGGTTTGCCAAGTGAATCAATGGGCTACGCAGTGTCAGGTCTGCGATTTGGCATCTCTTATAAAAGTAAGATCGCACAGGGGCTTAAAGAGTTAAATGCCCTGTTAGTTGTCGGTCTGGACTATCGAACAAGGTGGAGAAAGTACCGTGGCGATAAATACAATTATGAGCCTGCTCGAAAATAAAGAGTGTATGGAATTTTTGCGGCTGGGCGTTATTTACGTTCATTTAGTGTCTTGTTGTGTGGCCATTGGTTTGGTGTTGACCAGTGATATTGCAATGGTTAAAGATTTGTTAAAACGAAAAACATTCACTGAGCACGATCATGCTCATATGGAAAGTCTGCAGAAGTCTGTGATCGTTGCATTGATAGCCTTGTGGGTGACGGGCGCCGCGGTGATCGGAATTGATTACCTGGACAAAGGCATGAACTACTTCATGAACCCAAAACTTCAAGCCAAAGTGATCATTGTCATGCTGCTGACCTACAACGGCATCTTGCTGCATCGCTTGGTATTGCCTGCGTTGCAGAAGGCAGGCTCCTTGCTCGATCTCGGGTTCAGCGCACGGATGCTCGCGCTGTTCTGCGGCTCGCTGTCGGCCGTGTCCTGGATGTATGCAGCCATGCTGGGCGTCGGTCGGCCGTTGGCCTGGAAATACTCCCTGTCCGAACTGTTGATGGCGTATCCGGTGCTGATCACGTTGGGTTTCCTGACCATGCTGGTGTTGACTCAGCGAGTGAAACTACAGGACTACGCCGTTATTTCTCCACGGACGGTGGCGAGTTAATTCCAGGCCCGTTGAGCGTGTAAGTCTTCCTGGCCCAGAAATCGCCTAGTGAGCCTTGAGCCAGTCCTGAAACCGCGTCGCACCAATGATCGGGTTGGCGCCCGGTGTCAGTGACTGGTCATTGATCGGCGCACCAAAGTAAGGAACCGTGTCGTCCGCTACGGGTTGGCGCGGGTCCTGGGTGTGTTTCAGGTAATCGCTGGCGAACTCGACGAGAGGACGGTTATCAGGTCCGGCCACTTCGACGGTCTGATTGGCCGGTGCCTTGAGCGCGATATCGGTCAGCGCCGCCGCAACATCGTCCGAGGCCACCGGTTGCAACGCGGCAGATGTCAGGTGAATGGTGTCGCCTTCCTCACGCCCGGAGTGGGCAATGGCGTGGATAAACTCGAAGAACTGCGTAGCTCGCAGGATGGTGTAAGGGATACCCGACTTCTTGATCAGTGCTTCCTGGGCCATTTTTGCCCGGAAGTAACCGCTGTCGAGCATCCGCTCGGTGCCGACGACAGACAGGGCGACATGGTGTTTAACGCCGTCGAGTTTCTCCGCCGCGAACAGGTTATGCCCGGCAGTTTCAAAGAAATGCAATGCCGCGTGGTCTTCGAAAGAAGGTGAGTTCGCCACGTCGACCACCACGTCGGCGCCTTTGAGTGCCTCTTTGAGGCCTTCGCCGCTGATGACATTGACCCCGGTGCTCGGTGACGCCGCCAAGGCTTCATGGCCCAGTTCCTGCAGGTTTTTGCAGACCTTGCTGCCGATCAGCCCGGTACCTCCGATGACGACGACTTTCATGGCCAGTCTCCCGAAGCGGTGAGTGCAGCGCTTATTAAACACCCGCCAAGGTGGCCATACAGGGCGCTCACACGGGAACGCCGACAGGTGGTCGGAAGTCCGCGCCGCCACTGGAAGAAACGCGAGTTATTTGCTTTAGTCCTCCTATCGCTGGCCCACGTGTGCGGGCGGTTCGGCTCATAACGGGAGCCCTCTACCGGAGAATCCCATGACTGTTCGATTCCCGTGGCTCGCAGTTCTGGCCGTCGTGCTGACTGTTGGCTGCTTGCCCTGTGCGCAAGCGGTCCAGTACACGCAAGTCAATCAAGCCGCGAGCAAGATCTCTTTCACGTATAACCAGTTCAGCTCGCGGGTGTACGGCACCTTTGGCGAGTTCGAAGCCAAGCTGAATTTCGACACGACCAACCCCACAGCGGCCCATGCATCGCTCACCATCCAACTCGACAGCATCGATGCCGGCAGCAGTGACGCCAACACGGAACTGCAAAAAACCGCCTGGTTCAATTCGGCGGTTTATCCTGTGGCGACCTTTGAATCGACCCATGTGAAGGCGCTGGGTGACAACAAGTACTCAATCATCGGCAAACTGACGCTTAGGGGCGTTACCCGCGAGGTGGCCGTTCCGGTCCTTCTGAAGGCAGAGAACACCATCGGTATCTTTGATGGCGAGTTAACGCTCAAGCGCAGCGACTTCAAGATCGGTGAAGGGGAGTTTGCCGACACCGTGGTGTCTGACGACATCAACATCCGGTTCAAGATGGTTGCGCCGCAGCAGTAATCCCAGGGATTGCCTATCGGGTGTCCAATTCGGATGAGTGCCAGGCAAGTGCTGAACTTGAGCGATGAGGCTGACCGTCAGCCTCATGCCGGGTATTGCGTTCAAGCGACGGTCAGAGAGCCTTTGCCGCCGTTTCGATCAGGTCGGCAACGGCTTTCGGGTGAGAGACCATCACCACGTGAGAGGCGCCTTTGACCACCACCGTCTGTTTGGCGTTAGCCCGCTCAGCCATGAATTTCATTGCTTGTGGAGGGATATTTTTGTCTTTGTCGCCATACACCCACCACGATGGGATGGTCTTCCAGGCCGGGTCAGAGGCTTCTTCCTTGAGCGCTGCTTCAGTCACCGGTCGTTGTGTCGCGGCCATCAGGCGCGCGTCTGCATTGGGCACGTCAGCGGCGAATTGGTCGTGGAATTTGTCTTGCTGGATGTAAAAGTCCTTTCCTCCGTCTGCCAGTTCGACCGGTTTTGCCAAGGTAGGGCCTAGCGAACTGCCCGGGAATTTGCCAGTCAGCGCAAAGGCGCTTTCTCCCTTTTCCGGGGCGAAGGCCGCGACGTACACCAAGGCTTTGACGTTGGTTTGACCATAAGCGGCTTCACTGATGACCGGGCCGCCATAGGAGTGCCCAACCAGTACAACCGGGCTACCGACACCTTTGAGCACGTCGGTCACCGATTGCGCATCGCCTTTAAGGCTGCGCAGCGGGTTCGCCGCCGCTATCACGGTATAACCATCCTTTTCCAGAATCTTGATCACACCGTTCCAACTGGTTGAATCGGCAAAAGCGCCGTGAACCAGCACGATGGTGGGTTTGACGGTTTCAGCCATGGCGGAAATCGGGGTGGTCAGTGCTGCGGCGAGGGCCAGCCCGGCGACCAGAGTATTCATTTTCATACAGGGTTCCTTCCAACTGAGTGCACAGAAGATGTTTACGGAAAACACCGAGCATGAATGTGAAGATCGGACAGTGATGGACCCGTAAAGCTCTTCGACACGCCAAGCGCCAGTCAGATTGGGCACGCCACCCGCAAAACGATTGTATTCATGTGCTATTACTTCGATATGGATTATTGCGAACGCCCATCAGTGATTCGTTTGTTCGCCTGGGTAGCCGGGTGGCACAATCGCTTTTTTGTCGCAGCATCATGATCAGGCGGATCACATGGATGGCCCAGGATTTCGGCACGACCAGGAGACTTTCATCGCGGCTCAAGTGCGCGGTGACCGATTGCGACAGCTATTCGACCAATCCGTGTCCGCTGTTTTTGGCAGCTTTCTTGCCGCGATCATGCTGTGCGGGCTGGGCTGGGAGCGCATGGATCACAGTGTCATGTTCGGCTGGGTTGGCCTGCTGACGGCGTCGTCGTTACTGCGCATTTTGATGTTTGTGGTCTATTTTCGCAGCCCGGACAGTGAGCGCACGCCGCAACGCTGGGAGCGGACTTACTGGGTGACGCTGGTGTTGTCTGCCGGTATCTGGGGCGCTGGCGCTTTAGCCGTCATGCCGGCAGATGATCTGCTGGCCCAGGCGCTGGTCATGCTGTTTGCGGTTGGCATGTCGGTCAGTGCGGTTTCGTGTTACTCGTCCTATCGGTACATGACACTGGTGTCGATTGGCCTGGTGTTGTTGCCGTGCACTACGTGGCTGTTGTTTCAGACGACAACATTGCAAGTTGGTATGGCCCTGGCCGTCGTGGTGTTCGCCTCATTTGTCGCCCGCGCGACCCGCAAACTGTCGGAAGCCCTGGAAACAGCGTTTCGTCTGACCCGTGAAATGGAACTGGCGCACCGCATCGCCACGCATGCCGCACAAACCGATGAACTCACGGGGCTGAAAAACCGCCGGGCTTTCTTTGAACACGCGCAGCAGTTGTTCAACAACTGCCAACGCCATCGGTTGCCGCTGTGCGCGGTGATGCTGGATATGGATCACTTCAAGCACATCAATGACACCTACGGCCATCAGGTCGGTGATCAGGTGTTGCGTCAGATGGGAGTGGTCATCAGCACCTGTTTTCGCGAAACAGACGTCTACGGCCGGCTGGGGGGCGAGGAGTTCGCCATTCTGCTGCCGGACACGTCCATTGAGGTTGCCCTCGATATTGCCGAGCAACTGATCCAATCCATCGGTGGGTTGATGACAGGACCGGTTTATCGCGTTTCGGCCAGCCTTGGCGTCGCCTCAATGGAGTTGCACGACCCTGATCTGCAAAGTCTGATGAACAATGCGGACAAAGCGCTTTACCGGGCCAAGGCGCGTGGGCGCAACCAGGTGGCAGTGTCTGAGTAAGGACAACGTAGCGGGCGAGGATTCTACTTCCTGGCTTCTTTGTCTGTCCTGCTGACGCATCATGGCGTTCACCGATTTTCAGGGATTTAAAGACATTTCCAATAATTCGTCCATGCGTCGTGCGATGTCCGCGATAGTCTGTGCCTTGTCATGGCCATTAATGATGACACGCGCACCCTCAAAGTCCGGTGGCTGCCCAGCCTTGAAAAACTGGCTCAATTTTTTGCCTGTGAACCATCCCTGCCTCATCCCCTCTACGGCGATTTCATAAGCGAGACTTGGCTCTTTCGCCTTCGATGGGTTGCTCAATAAATCCTGATGAAAAAATGCCCCCGTCTTCTCGTAATTACTTCTTCCGGTCAGTTGAACATAGCCCCGGCCATGAAATTTCGCGCCATCGCCCGGATCCACGTTCCCAAGTCGTTTGCCAGTAGGGGTGTCGGGGCCATACCGGCGATTGAAATATTCTGTCGAGCCGTACTCGTCGATCGGTTGCAGCGTATGAGCAGTTTCCCATTTGAAAGTAGCCAGGCAATAAGCCAGTTGATAACGATCCGTCGGGTTGATAGTAAATCGTTGATCTATTTCAATTTTTGCTAATAGAAATTTTATCGAGTCCGCCAACTCGGTCTTCATGGGGCCGAATCGTTTTTTGTAACCGTCCAGAAAGGCCTCGTCGTTGAATGTAAACATGATGCCCTCGCTGCAAACTCAGATGCTCTCAGTATTATTTTAAGGGTTGTGAGTGTCGGGCCTGCGTGGGCGTGGTCAGCCGGGAAGGAAAGGCTTGAGTTCTTCGGTGTTTTTGATGTCGGCTAGCAGCTGTTGTTCTTTTGAAGTGGGGGTCGTTTTGTTTTTAAGTTCGACATAGCGCTGCAGTTTCTGGTAGTTGGAATATTGCTGCAGGGTCGACTTCAGAAAGTTCAAGGTGTCTGTTGTAGAGTTTGAATTTCCTGAATTCACCTGTGTCAGGAGTGTGGCAACTTTCTGATTGATGACAAAAGAGGGGCTGGCGGTGACCTCCGTGGACACATTGAAGATGGCGTACGAAACATTTGCCGGTTTATCCGCCAGCGTCAGCAGCCCATTGGATTGGAGCCGGAACCTGATCGGGTCGCGGGCCTGAGAGAATACGACATACGTTCCTTCTTGCAGAGGTGCCATTCCAGGGCGTGGCGTCCCGGGGTAGAGGCCAAATGGAAACCTGATAACGCGCTGGTCTTTCTCCAGCGTAGAGGCCAGCCGTTCAACTATTTCGGCGCCCATGCTGGCGGCTATCGTATAGGGGAGCATCGCTGGAAATACCGCGCCGGCCGTGGCCGCAAGGGATTGAAAGGCCTTGGTCAGCACCTTTCTTTCTTCGGAGTCCGTGTCGATTTCGAGTACATTTAACTCGATTCTTAATCTGTCCCTTCCTGAGTAGTCGTCTGTGGCATAAATATTATCGGCATACAGGCTGCGTATGGGGGTTCCTGCCGGAATCCCGGTTTCGTAAAAATGAACCCGGTCAACTAAGGGTTGTTCGCCAAAAGAAACCCTTGTTAGAACCATTACATCGTTGTTTCCTCTCAGGAATCCATCCAGGTCTTCGCCAACTACAGTGGCGACCATGGTCACTTCGAATGCTTGGGCCGCTTCTATGCGTTTAGAATCGTCATAAAGCGCGTAGGGTGATACCAGCGTTTCGGTATTAGGCGCTACAAACCAAATCGAGTCTGTTGTGTACATGGCGTTCTCCTCCCTGTGTTGTCGGAAGGCGGGCGGTTGTAATGGAAGTTGCTATTGGCGGGTAAACGGTAGCAGTGAAATCGCGGAAGTGCCAATGCCGACGGCTATAAATAAAGCAGTGTATTGTTGAAGTAACAAGGTGAGGCGAAGTTGTTGCTTTTTTGAAACAGTATGTCGTCATATTCTGTTAATTATTTAAATCCCGTCTGTGTTTGTGCGGTTAATGAAAATTCGGAAGCGTCGATATGAACAATTGATATTAAATGTTGAGGTAATTCCAAAGTTCGTCATTGACGTCAGTACCGTTACCGAAAACACGCTGGGCAACACTCAGGCCCAATTGGCGATAGCTCTCAAATTGCGCCTCGTCAAAGAATTGGTCTGCCGTTGTCTGGTTCGGGAAGTCCGGATTGGTGCTGGCGTAGTTGAGGACATCGGGTGGCAGAGAAGCGATCAAACGAGGTTTGAGCACCAGGATACGGCTGATGCGTTCCAGGCGTACTTCCATTGGGTGCGTGGGTTCGTTGCTGACGCGGCGAAATACATTGAAAAGCAGGGCGCATTTGTTGTCGGCAGGAGACGCGGGGGCCTGTAATTCCTTGATCGTGCCAAACACCGTTGCAAGCGAGTAGTTGGCTAATACCTCAGTGTCTTCCTCTATCTCCAGAGACTGATCGATTCGCGCCAAGCGTACGAGGTTGGCCAGGTCATCGAATTTATAAGCGGGATCGCAACCGCAGTCACACAGGACAATCAACTCGAGACCACGCTCGGGGCGAATCAATTCGTAGGCCGCGGTGTTCTCGAAGTGGCCGCCATCGGAGAGGTACTGGTAATCACGACGATGCCCGTGGAAATGCGCGGTGAATTCGTAGTAGAGATAGGTTTGTGTGGGCAGCCAGTGGGGTAGATACGTGTCCTTGCGAATGTAGTTTTCGGGCTTTTTGCCCTTTGGGGTATCGACGAAATTACTCGGCCACCAGGTCCCCAGACGCACGTTGGCGAGACCTAGAACCAACGACAAGCCCAAACTGGTCGCGCGCCCCAACCCTGTGCTGAAGGCCGCGCCCGAAGTACCAATCCACTGCCCGAGGGTCAGTGAATACTTGAGCTCGGATTCGATTCCACCGTGCGCATCGCGCAGGTAGGGGGTGCCATCCAGGATAAAACTTGCCGGTGGCCCGCCATTCAGCTGATCGATGAACTTATAGGGTGCTACGCACAGCGGCTTGCCTTTGCGGTCGCGCTGCACGAGCTGTTCTGCAGGGTCGACGGTCAGGTTCATGGTGACGTTGATCAGGTGCAATGGCCCGGCTGTTCGGGTGCTGTAGTAGGCGTCCAGAGATATATCGTCTTTTGACAACGTCTCTGCGACGCTCATGCGTTGCTTGCGCTCATCGTCCGTGCCTTTGAAACGCTGACCGTTAGAGGCGCCCAGATAGGCTCTGGCCAGTCGGGAGGAGTAAAAGCCCTGGAACGAAGAAACGTTCAGGAAACCTATGAAGCGGCTGGAAATAACCGTCAGTATCGCGGTCAGTGCGATCAGCCCGACCAAGCGCGTGATCGCGAGAGGCAACAACGGCAGGCCGCCCGGCGCCTGACCATTCCAGGTCACCCATTGCGCAAAAAGCGCCCAGAGCATGGCCAGTGCCAGCACCATCACAACGCCTCCCGCTAACGCCAAAGCGTCCAGTGGGAGCTTGAGCAACCATCCCGGCATCGTCTTTTCGTCTTTAAGCCAGGCCAGGCGACGGACCAACCAGATCAGCACAGGCACGAGCCCGCCCGACACGGCGGCTTTCCACGGTTTGTTAAATAATTCACCGTATACGTTGTCAGCCGCAGTGACGATCAGGGCGAGGGAGACAAATGTTGCGGCGCCAATAATCGCGTTACTCAGCCAGCGGGTGATGTGGATGCGGTAGTTGCGAACGTTGTTTGCGTTCAGCCCGTCGTCGTTGTCGTCCTTGGGCTTGCTCTTGATTTTGAGTGTGAGGAGCAACAGCGCGAAAATGCCCAGCGCGATAAAGATCAGTATTGCCGCGAAACGACAAAATTGGCCGACATCATATGAACTCAGCCGGTCTTCGGCGTAGACATGGCATCCAAACAGGATCCCGCCAACTGCTGCGGTGGCAATGGAGCAGAGGTTGAAAAGCGACGGTGGTTTATCCAGGGCTTTGCCCGGAATGGCAAGCCAGTAAGCGAGTACAAAAGGCAGTGGGATGAGCAGGGCGAAGCCCACGGTTTCGGCAAAAAAACGGCTGTCCAGCATGCCCTTGGCCAAGGTGAAAAGAGCCAGGATCAACAGCAGCGGCATTCCAATCACAAAATGCAACGACAACCAATTACGCCAGGTCATTGCCAAGGCATAGAACATGTCTCCGGAGCCGGTCGGCGTCAGGTAACGACCATTTTCGCGCAACCATGCCGTGGGTCCTTTCCCCACTGGCGCTGATGCGGCGGGTTTCCCCGTCGTCATGCGTCCCGGCGGCTCATGGCGCAACACCTCGTAGGCGTCTATTGCGCTGTCTTTGACTCCCAGAGGGTTTTTGGAGTCCGCGCGCAGGCGGTTGGGCTGGAACAGGCTGGAAAAGAACGCGCCGATGTAACCGCCCCCGCTGACGGTGGACAGGTAGTCGAAGCGAGGCAACAGGCTGCCTGGAGGGTCTGGTTTTTTTTCCTCTTTGAACGTGGGTTGCGTGGCCCTTGCCAGCGCCTGGAGCACCCCCAGACAGAAGGTTGCGCTACGGATGCCACCCCCCGACAACGCCAATCCCCAGACGTGAGGTATTTTTTCCTTTTCTTCGCCGGTCTCTAAGCCAAGCTCCTTGCGCCTGTACTGGATGCGATAGCGCTCGGCCTTGTATTGGTCATCTGGCTCCATATACCGCCCCATGGTGCACTTGATGTTGCAGGACTCGTGCAGGAATTAAAGCAGGAGCCCTGTTGACTTGCCAGTGCAGGTCACCCCATCGATAAGGGCTTAACGCCCGTCTTTCGCCGCGTCCAGCAACCGATGCAAGCGCACCGCATCTTCAAACGTCGCCGCGCCATGGCTGCCATCGACCACGTCCTGCGCATACACGTAATACAGCTCCGCCAGTTCCAGCACTGCTGAGGGCAATGTCGATTCGGGCAGACGCTGATAGCTGGCAGGCAGCGGCATTGCTTGCAGCGGCAGATTGTCGCCGTGGGCACCCTCGATCACGTAGTCATCGCCCACGTCGCCAAACGCCGAACGGTTGGTGATTTTCAGGTCGCCCTGGTCGCCGGTGATGTCGATCTGCACGCCTGAGCCGTTGCGTTTGCCGCCTTCGATGTGGATCGAAATGACCCCGCCGTCTTCGAGCATGCCGCCGAGTACGAGCTGGTCGGGGGCGGTGCTGTCCAGTACTTCGCCGGTTTCCTTAATGGTCACTTTCGGGAACTGGTTGACCATCAGCCCTGAGACTTTCACTGGCCAGCCGGTGGCGGTGAAGAGCATGTCGAGGAAGTGTCCGGCGTAGATAGCGATCACGCTGGAAAAGTTTTCCTCTGGAGCGGTCCAGCGCAGGGCGTTGGGGCGCAGGGCCTGGAAGTAATTCATGCTGACGTGCATCCGCACGGAGCGCACCTTGCCGACGTAGCCTTGTTGCAGCAGGTCTTGCAGGTAGCGGTTGTGCGGCGCGTGACGGCGTTGCAGGCCGACGATGTGGCGCACGCCGGCGTCCTTGGCCAGGTGCAGCAAGTGTTCGGAGTCTGCGGTGGTGGTGGTCAGTGGCCATTCGCAGTAGACGTCTTTGCCGGCGGCGATGGCGGCGCGCACGGTTTGTTCGTGTTGCGGGGCGGTGTTGAGCACCACGACCAGATCGACTTCAGGGTTGTTGACCAACGCGTCGACCGAGTCGGCGACCTGGCTGATGGCGTATTCACTGGCCGCGGCTTCGGCGCGTTCGCGGCGTTCGCTGTACACCGCTTGCAGGTGATATTGCGGCAGCAGATTGAGCACGCGCAGATGGCCGTGGCGAGCCCAGTTGCCGACGCCGATGATGCCGACGCGAATAGGGGAGTGTGCAGTTGTCATGGGAATGTCCTCGTAGGGTTTGGCTGACGAGGTGAAGTCTAGGGAGCGCAGCCCTGCGGAAAAACCGGCCAAAGGGCGGAACACTGCGGACAGGAAAGGCGCTAATGGCCTGCACGCCTGTTCGATTGCGGAACGATTGATCCGCAGTGATCGGAGCCGCGCACTGTTTTTCTGCAGCGCCTGGATACCTAGCATGGCGCCACTCATTCTTGTGGAGCTTTGCCATGAACGATTTATCTGCATCTCCGGTCACTGCTGCGCTTGCGCAAGCGCAGCCTTCTTCCTGGCGCGACTGGCTGTCGGTGTACGCGGTGGCCTTGGGTGCTTTTGCCTTTGTCACCACCGAGTACCTGCCGGTCGGCGTCCTGCCACAAATCGCCAATAGCCTGAGCATCACCGATGGCGTGGCGGGGTTGATGGTCACCGTGCCGGGCATGGTGGCGGCGGTGTCGGCGCCGGCGATCATGCTCGGTGCCGGGCGTATGAATCGGCGACATCTGTTGCTGCTGTTGACCCTGTTGCTGGTGGCGTCCAACGTCGTCTCGGCGTTGGCGCCGTCGTTGCCGGTCATGTTGTTGGGGCGCGGTCTGTTGGGTGTGGCGCTGGGTGGTTTCTGGGCGGTGGCGATTGCGGCTGCCGGGCGGTTGGTCAGCGAGTCAAAAGCGGCCAAAGCGACGGCGCTGATTTTTGCCGGGATTACCTTGGCAACGGTGTTCGGTGTGCCATTTGGAACGTTTGTCAGCACGCTGTTTTCGTGGCGGATGTCGTTTGCCGTGACCGCAGGATTGGCCTTGCTGGCGCTGGCCGCTCAATGGCTGACGCTGCCCTCGTTGCCGTCCCGCGAGGGCTTGCAGGTGCGCGCCTTGTTGGCGTTTTTGTCACGCAGCAATGCCCGCCGCAGCATGCTGTTGCTCGGTACGGTAGTGGCGGCGCATTTCACCGCGTACACCTACATTGCGCCGTTCCTTGGGCATGACGCGGGTTTCTCGCCGAGTGCGATCACTGCGATTCTGTTGGGCTTTGGCCTGGTCGGCATGTTGGCGAACTTCGCCATGGCCGGGAGCATCACCACGCACTTGCGTGCGTCGCTGGGCGCCGTGGTGGTGTTGATGGTGATCGCGCAATTGGCCTTGCCCGGGTTGCAGGGGTTAGGCGTGACATTGGCTGTGCTGGTGTGGGGCGTAGCGTACGGCGCGATTCCGCTGGGCGTGAGCAGCTGGATGCAACTGACTTCACCACAATTGCCGGAAGCAAGTTCCGCGATGTTGGTGACCACGTTTCAGGTGGCCATCGCTTCAGGCTCGCTATTTGGCGGCTTGATGGTTGACCATGCCGGCGTGTCTTCAGCGTTGTGGCTGGGGGCCGGGATCGGTGTGCTTGGTTTGGCGGTGATGCTCAGTTTCGGCATCAGCAAAGCCCCAATTGCCGAGGCCCTGCAACGCTAGATCTTGAGAATGTTGTCTTTGAAAAAATCGATCAACACCCGCAACCTCGGTGCCGTCTGCTTCGACGCAGGCCAGAGCATCCACAGGTTGCCGGTGTGGTCGGTGTAGTCCTCCAGCACCACCTTCAGCCTGCCATCGGCCAATGGCTGACGGATTGAGAAATCCGGCAGGCAGGCAATCCCCACTCCATCAATCGCCAGGTACGTCAGCGGGTCCATCGTGGTGCAGGTCAACGCCCGCGTCAGGTTGGGCTCGATGTGCGTATCGTCGACGCGCAGCGGCCAGCGTTCGATCATTCCGGTGGCCGGAAACTTGTGCAGCAGGCACACGTGGCGGATCAAATCGTCCGGGTGCGCCGGGTCTCCATGGCGCTCCAGATACGCCGGCGACGCCACCAACTGCAATTGATAGCCCCCCAACTTGCGCGCCATCAGCCGCGAATCCTGCGGTGCGCCCGTGCGGATCACCGCGTCGAACCCTTCCTCGATCACGTCCACCATGCGGTCGGACATGTCCACGTCCAGCTCGATGTCCGGGTAGGCACGCATGAACCCGGCCAGCACCGGCATGATCAACACGTTCTGGATCGGCACACTTATGCGCACCTTGCCGCGCGGGGTGGCGGACAATTCCAGCAATTCCATTTCTGCCGCTTCCACTTCACTGAGGATGCGCTTGCAGCGGTCCAGGAACAGCTCGCCTTCGGTGGTCAAGGTGACGCTGCGGGTACTGCGGTGGAACAGCCGCACGCCGAGGCGTTCTTCCATGCGCGCCACGCTCTTGCCGACGGCGGAGGAGGAGATCTCCAGCAAACGACCGGCTTCGGTAAAGCTGCGGGTTTCGGCCACATGAATGAAGGCCGTGATGCCGCTGAGGCTGTCCATCATTTGAGGTGTGCTCGGTGCTGGGAGAGGGTTAAGGCAGAGTAGAGGCGGGCGGGGGAATTGGGAAGGGAAGTATCGGGAACCGAGGTGCCTCCATCGCGGGCAAGCCCGCTCCCACAGGGATCTTCAGTGAGCACAGGAGTTGTGAACGACGCAGATCTAGAGACAGAGGGAAGTCTGGGGGACCGAGGTGCGGCCATTCGCGAGCAAGCCCGCTCCCACATTTGATCTTCGGTGAACACATGTCTGGTGTCCGACCGGAGCCAAATGTGGGAGCGGGCTTGCTCGCGAAGGCGGTCTTACATTCAGCGCAAATGTCAGGCGCTTTGCTGATAGAACGGATAGTCAGTAAACCCAACTTCTGTACCACCGTAGAACGTGTCGCGGTCGTAGGCATTCAACGGCCGACCATGGCGGATACGTTCCGGCAAGTCCGGGTTGGCGATGAAGTCGCGACCGAATGCCACCAGGTCAGCGTCACCCGCTTGCAGAATCTGCTCGGCCGATGCGGCGGTGAAACCACCGGCGGCGATGATCAGGCCGTCGTAGTGCTTGCGGATCAACTGCGCCGCCACCGGGTTCTGGTCTTTGCTCTCATCGATCGAGTTACCCAACACCCGGGGTTCGATCAGGTGCAGGTAAGCCAGTTTCAGCACTGCCAATTGCTCGGCGACGTAGGTGAACAGGGCTTCTGGATCACTGTCTTTCATGTCGCCGAAGTTGCCGCTTGGCCCCAGGCGTACAGCAACGCGCTCGCTGCCCCACACCGAAATCACGGCGCGGGTGATGTCCATCAGGAAACGCGACCGCTTGGCGATGGTGCCGCCGTAGGCGTCGGTGCGACGGTTGCTGCCGTCCTGCAGGAACTGGTCGATCAGGTAACCATTGGCGCCATGGATTTCCACGCCATCAAAACCGGCTTCCAGCCCACGCTGTGCGGCGCTGCGGAAGTCTTCGACCAGCGCCACCACTTGCGTTTCACTCAATGCGCGGTGCGGAGTGCTAGCGACCCAGCCGCTGGCGGTGTAGGCGACGCCATCGTATTCGACGGCCGACGGGGCGACCGGTTGCGCGCCGTCAGGCTGCATGTCGCTGTGGGACTGGCGACCGGCATGGAACAGTTGCAGGAAGATCTTGCCACCCTTGGCGTGGACCGCTTCGGTGATGACTTTCCAGCCAGGGATCTGTGCGTCGTTATACAGGCCGGGCGATCCGAGGTAGCCGTTGCCGGTGGTCGAAACCACGGTGGCTTCGGAAATAATCAAGCCGCCGTCGGTAGCCCGTTGCGAGTAGTACTCGGCCATCAACGCGCCGGGCAGGTCGCCGGGCTCGGAACGCATGCGGGTCAATGGCGCCATGACGACGCGGTGGGTAAGGGTATGTGGACCGATTTTGATCGGGGAAAGCAGGGTTGTGTGATTCATGGTGACCTCCAGTAGTTGTCTGGAGCCCACCTTAGGGAAGTGGTGACAGTAGAAAAACAGGCCAACGATCCGCACTCTCTGGACGCATGGGTCCGCAATCGACAGGCGCCCGGTCCGCAATGAGCAGACCGGGCGCTATCGATAACGCTTCAGTGCGCGGCTATCGGCGCCGTGACCGACTTGCCGAACGCCGAGGTGACCGTGATGGTCGGGCTCGGTGTCGGCCCGCTACCGGTCGTCGTGACAGACACCCGCCACCGCGCACCGGTGCCAATCGGCGTGAGCGAAGCGGCACCCAGGTTAAGCGGCCCGGCAGTGGTGGACGCGGTCACCGTCACCGTGTTGCCGGCCGGCCGCGAAGTGGTCCCGGCAATGTCCCAGGTGTAGCGACTGTTGCTGCGACCGGTGACGGAAGCGCTGGTCACCACCAGGTCCTCGTTCACTGCTGCGGCGCCGCTGACCGACACGGACACCGTCGCCGGGGCCGAGACCGCGTCCTTGGCGTCGCTGGCCTGATAGGTGAACGTCGCGGTGAAGGGCGCGGGAACAATCGCCGGAGGCGTGTAGATCACCCGGACACCATCGGTGCTGACCGTGCCTTTACCGGAATCCGGCTGACTCAGGCCCACCACTTTGAGCGGCACATTGCCGTCCGGATCGGTGTCGTTAGCCAGCACATTGATCGTCAGCGGCTGACCATTACTGCTGGTCGCCACGTCCGGGTTGGCCAAGGGTTTTTTGTTCTCGCCTTCATTATTGTCGTCATCACCGTTACCGCCGGTGCGGAAGGTTGGCAGCGCCACGGAGGCCACATACGTCACACCGTCCCAACCGGGCAACGGCGTCGGCATCAACTGGAACTGACCCGGATGCTCGACATCCCAGCGCAACAGCATGGAGTTGTCTTCGTGTTGGGTGTTGTGGCAGTGCTCCATGTAAGTCCCGGCGAACTCGCGGAAGTGGATGGCCATTTCCACATCCACGGAACTGTCGATGCCTTCGCCAATGCGATAGACGTCCTTGCGTGCCCATTTCTCCCAGTCCGGCGGTGCCTTGCCGTCCCGGCTGAGAATCACGCCTTCCTCGAAATGCACATGCACCGGGTGGTTCCAGCCGTTACCGCCATTCTTGATTTTCCACACTTCGAGAGTGCCGTCGCCGGTATACCCACCATCGGTCGGGCCGTTGGCCAATTGTGGCGCGGCGCTGAGCCGGCGTGGGTCCATGTTGTAGCCGAAACCGCCATCGGTCTTGACCGTCCACGGTGCGGCGTCGGTGCCGTCGGAACGCCCGAAGACGAATTCGCGGTGCCGCGCGGTGGCAAGTTTGGCCTGATCGGTCGGGTTGTCACGGTCGATGGTCAGCGGAATCATGACCTTGCCGGCGGCCTTGCCAGGCTTGGCGGGTTCATAGGCGACCGGGTCCATGCTCAGGTCCTGGCCAGAGTAGGGCTGCACCAGCAACTCCAGGAACTTGCCCACGGTCGGGTCGCCCTTGTCCCATTCCGGACCTTTGCTGCCTTGTTTGATCACCGCTTTGTATTTTTCCGACAGCACGTCGGCCAGGGACAGTTCGTCTTTCTCCGGACCCTTGCCGGTCTTGTGTTCCAGCAAATTGACGAAGAACAGTTTGTCGCCGACGCTGATGCCGTTTTTCGCGAAGTTGACAATGATGTCGTAGCGTTCGGCGATGCCCTGGGTCGGCAGGATCGCGTTGTGGTCCTGGAAGTTACCGTCGCCGTCGAGGTCCATGCTGCCGTCGAACGGGATGCTGTGGGCCATGATGTTGCCGTCGTTGCCGATCAGGTGGAACGGCACGCGGTTATAGGACACCCCGGAACCCGCCGGGCCGGGAAACTCGCCACCGTTGCCGCTGACCTGACGCACCAGCGCCATTTTGAAGTAGCGCGACACCGAGCCGTTGAGGATGCGGAAGCGATAGCTGCGCGCCCGCACTTTCAGCACCGGTTGGTACTGCCAGTTGACCAGAATCTGATCCCCCAGAAAGCCGTCGGTGTTGAACGGGTTGAACCACAACTGGCCGTTCGCATCCCAGGCCTTGTCGGCGACCACCAGGTTCACATCGTAGTCACGGTTACCCCATGGCAACGCCGAACCGCTGGGCAAGCGCAAGTTGACGCCATCGTCGACCGCTTCGTTACCGCGATCCAGCGCACTGTAGTAATTCATCATCACCGCGTTGCCCTTGTAGACATTCTGCGCAGTGAAATCGAGCATGTGGTCGTGGAACCAGTGGGTACTCATGGTTTCGCGCCAGTCGCCACGGATTTTGATGGTGCCGTTGTCGCAGGTTTTCAGGCCGGGGCTGGTGTCGTTGACGTACAGGGTTTCACCGGGCGCGCAAGGGAATGCGGCGCGCGGATCCTGCGCGGTGGTGTTGATGGTGTCGTAGCCGGCCAATTGCACGGGCCAGCGATAGTCGTAGTACTGCCCCGGAAAGAAGAACGCGTTGGCATAGCCGTCGCTTTCGGCCGGGGAGTGGCCGTTGTGTTCGTGGGTGCTGATGGTGTGCAGGCCGAAGCCCATGTTGGCCGCCGGGTCGATCGGCAGGGCGTTGTAGTGACGCATCAGCAAGGGTTGGCCGTAGCGAACCATGAGCAATTTGGGTGGCATGGTGCCGTCGAAGGTCCACAGCGAGTTGTGATTCTGGATCGGCATCTTCGAGTGGAAACGTACGTCGATGCCCTTGGTGGTACCGGCGGTGGCCGGGATGTCTGAGGTTTGGTAATAGAGCCCGCCAGGGGCAAATTCACCCTTGGCGTAGTTGTGCAACTGCTTGCGGTCACGCAGGCCCAGGTTGGTCCGCGCGCCGGCTTGCACGGTCTTGAAATCAGCCTGCGGGTAGAACTCGTTCCAGCGCTGATGCGACCAGCCTTTTCCCGGTGGCCGGCCTTCGGCAGGCGAACCCACCGGATGACGGTTGAGGAACGCTTCGATCTGCGCCTGCCAGGGGTTGCGGTCCAGCACATTGGAAAACTGCGACGGAAACGGAAACAAGCCTGGCTGGCGCATGAACGCATCCAGCGCGGCACTCGACGGGCCACTGCGAGCAACCAGGTTCGGATCCTGCTGCGGCGCCGGGCCGGTGGTGGGCACGGGGAAGCTCAGCGGCGGTTGCGGCAGGGTCGGGTCGAGTTTTTCCGTACCGAACTCTTCGAACAGCAGCAGTTGCTGGGTAAATGGCTCAGCCCCAAACAAGGGGCTGGGTTTGCCGTTGGTGGGGAAGTTGAACGACGTTTGCGCGGCGGGCGGCAGCACGTTATCGGCGCGGGGCGTGTCTTTGTCGCCGAACACACCGTTGGGCAAGGCCAGTGAGCCCTGATTCGCCTCGGGCAAGGTCTTCAGGGCTTCGAGCGCGGCTTTCGGATCGGCCGGCTGGTCGATGAAGGCCGAGGGGTCCGTCGGCGGCGGTTGACTGACATCGTCAATCGGGGCGGCATTCAGAGTGGCCAGGCTGGCCGTCATGAGCACCACCGCAGTGATGCCCTGCGCCAGGGAAACGCCGGTCGATTTGTTCGCAGGGGTTGAGCTTTTCATGAAGGTTCTCTTGGGGCATGCCGGTGTGAGGGCGTGTGCCCTTTGGCTTACGCAAAAGGCGAGCCATTACCGTAGTGGCATGCAAAGAGCCGTGAAAACATTTGGTTATGAATCTCATTTGAGTATTTGAGCAGTGGGGAAAGGGCACCGGACCTGGGGAAAGTCCTCACTGTCGGGGGAATGGGGTTGTCCGTACGCGACAACCCCCCTGTGTTGGAAATCAGGCCAGTTTCACATTCATGGTGATTCGCGCCGTGAACACCTTCTTGCCTTCGGCGTCATGAATATCCACCGGTACGATCTTGTCGCCTGCCGTCTGCCAGTCCACCGCTTCACCGTCGGCTACTGCCGTCACGTCGCTCTTGGCCTTGGCCAGATACTCCACGGTCATGCCTTTTGGAATCCAGCGCGCACCGGCGGGGATGGACACGTCAGTCATCGTCCCGGCGGCCAACTCGGCGGCGTTGCACATCGCAATCGCATGCACGCTGCCCAGGTGGTTGGTGATCTCCCGCTTGAACGGCACCTGGACCGCGGCATACCCCGGACGCAACTCCGAGATCAGCGGGTTAATGGTGCTGAAGTAGGGCGCCACCTGACAGGCCATTTTGCTGAAGGCTTCCGGGCCTGCGCTGTTAAACATGCTGAGAAACTGACTCATGTTGAAGCCTCACTGATGGGTTGGTTTGCAGAATACTGTTCCGAAACAGAATAATGTTCTGTGACGGAACAGTATTCTGTCGCAGTGAAATCTGTCAACCTAGCGCGGCTTATTCATCGGCAGTTCTCTGCCTTGTCATGGATTTACTTGGCCAGTGTCCCGTATGGAAACCTCAGATTTACTCGAACGCAGCTACCCCGGCAGAAGAGCCGAACTCAAGCGCGATATCTTCAGAAAGGCCCTGGCCCTGTTCAACGACCTGGGGATCGAAGCCACGACCATCGAGATGATCCGCGCCGAGTGCGACACCAGTGTCGGCGCGATCTACCATCATTTCGGCAACAAGGAAGGCTTGGTGGCGGCGCTGTTTTTCACCGCGCTGGACGATCAGGCCCAGCTGCGCGACCGTTATCTGGCCGAAGCGCAGACGACCGAGGAAGGCGTGCACGCGCTGGTGCACAGCTACGTCGATTGGGTCGACAGCCAGCCCGAATGGGCTCGATTCCAGTACCACGCACGGTTCGCCATCACTAAAGGCCCGTTCAAGGACGAGCTTGCGACCCGCAACAAAACCCGTAATCAAAAACTCGGAGCATGGCTGGCAGAACCCGGCCGGCGCGATGAATTGCGCGCAGTACCTGGCGAACTGTTGCTGTCACTGATCATCGGCCAGGCCGACAGTTACTGCCGCGCCTGGTTGTCGGGGAGGGTGAAGGGCAGTCCCAAGACTTACCGGGAACTGCTGGCGCAAGCCGCGTGGCGCTCAATCTGTGACAATAGCCTGGCCGATGCCCAGTAAGTCTTTTCCCGGAGTCAGAAATTCAATGCCGCCACTCACCCACTTCGCAGCCCCGTGCCCGGAGCACATCAACAGCCAGATCCTGCAACTGGTCGTCGATAACCTGACCGACATCAGCATGGTCGGCATCGGCCCGAGCAACCCGCTGTACAACGTCTACCAGTACACGGTCGGCTTCGAAGTGCACCTGTACCTGGAAGCGCTCGACGGGTCCAAGGGGATTGCGGTCGAACTGATCGTTGCCACCGACGACGAAGACCCGACGAAGGTCATCGGCTTTTTGCTGTACCTGCCAATCAAGGACGATCCGCAAGCCTGCGGCGTCGCCTACATGGCGGTCGGCGCCGGCCATCGTCGCCAAGGTGTCGCGCGCGCCATGCTGCAAGACATGATCAACCGTTACCCGCACGCCGAATTGACCTGCGCCGTGGCCAAGGTGCCATGGTTCGAATCGATGGGTTTTCAGGTGCTGGGCGTGCGCGCTACGCAAGTGCTGATGAACACCCGCGACCACAGCAGCGAAGGCTTGATGGGGCTGCTGGATGTGGCGTCGATCTACAGTTCTCTGGAAGTTCGGCAGATTCATCACTACTTGCTGCAGAAGCACGGCAAGCGCGCAATGATCGATGCCGAGAAGCAGCGCGACCGGCATCTGGACCAGATGACCCGCAACGCCAAGGTGTTTGTGCTGAATCGTTTGGGCCAGAACGCCGCCAACGAGCCTCGTCTGGACTAGACTCACAAGTCCTTTCGGGAGCGCACGGTCGCCCGACCGTGATATTCTGCGCGCCAACTTGGTTTGACCTGTTCAGTTGGCCCGTCTTGGAGGCGTGCCGACAGGATCAATGTCGCTCAAGTAGCTGAAGCCAATAATGATAAAAAGTCAGTTCAGTAGGGACATATAACTGAGGTCGATGCAGACAATCGGCCTTGTGTGCCCACCCTCTAATCCTCATGCACGAACACCCACGACATCCTGCCTGAATGCCGTGAACCAGGGGTTTTTGACGTGAAGATGGAAGGGCGGATGGCGTTTTATCATAGGTGCTACAGATGTTTAAAAAAATGAACACGGCCCTGCTGGGGCTGGCTTTGTCGATGGGGATCACGTCCGTTCAAGCGGAAGAGGCAAAGAAAGTCGATGTGCTGCTGATTGGCGGCGGCATCATGAGCGCAACGTTGGGTGTGTGGCTCAATGAGCTGGAACCCGGCACCTCGATGGAAATGATCGAGCGTCTCGACGGCGTCGCCCTGGAAAGCTCCAACGGCTGGAACAACGCCGGTACCGGTCACTCCGCCCTGGCCGAGTTGAACTACACCCCGGAAGACGACAAAGGCAACGTACAGATCCCGAAAGCCGTTGAAATCAACGAAGCGTTCCAGATCTCCCGTCAGTTCTGGTCCTGGCAAGTTCAGCAAGGCGTGTTGAAAAACCCGCGCTCGTTCATCAACTCCACGCCGCACATGAGCTTTGTGTGGGGCGATGACAACATCAAGTTCCTGAAGAAGCGCTACGAAGCCCTGCAAGCGAGCCCATTGTTCGCCGGCATGCAGTACTCCGAAGACCCGGCGGTGATCAAGAAGTGGGTTCCGCTGATGATGGAAGGGCGCGACCCGAACCAGAAAGTCGCGGCCACCTGGACCCCGATCGGCACCGACGTGAACTTCGGCGAGATCACCCGCCAGTTCGTCGCGCACCTGCAAACCACGCCAAAGTTCGACTTGAAGTTGTCTAGCGAAGTGCAAGACATCACCAAGAACGCAGACGGAACCTGGCGCGTCAGCTACAAAAACCTGAAAGACGGCACTAAGTCCGAAACCGACGCCAAGTTCGTGTTCATCGGCGCCGGCGGCGGTGCACTGCACCTGCTGCAGAAGTCCGGCATTCCTGAAGCCCAGGAATACGCAGGCTTCCCGGTCGGCGGCTCGTTCCTCGTAACCGAAAACCCGACTATCGCCGAACAACACCTGGCTAAGGCCTACGGCAAAGCCTCCGTCGGCGCACCGCCAATGTCGGTTCCGCACTTGGACACCCGTGTCCTCGACGGCAAGCGCGTCATCCTGTTTGGCCCATTCGCGACCTTCAGCACCAAGTTCCTGAAAGAAGGTTCGTACCTGGACCTGCTGACCACCACGACCACTCACAACGTGTGGCCAATGACCAAGGTCGGCATCAAGGAATACCCGCTGGTTGAGTACCTTGCAGGCCAACTCATGCTGTCTGACGAAGACCGCATGAACGCCCTGAAAGAATACTTCCCGAACGCCAAAGCCGAAGACTGGCGCCTGTGGCAAGCCGGCCAACGTGTGCAGATCATCAAGCGTGATGAAGCGGCGGGTGGCGTGCTGAAGTTGGGTACTGAGATTGTTGCTTCCGCTGACGGCTCGATTGCCGGCCTGCTGGGTGCATCGCCGGGTGCATCGACTGCGGCGCCGATCATGCTGACCGTGCTGCAGAAGGTGTTCAAGGACAAGGTGGCTTCGCCGGCCTGGCAGGAGAAGCTGCACCAGATCGTGCCGAGCTATGGCACTCAGTTGAACGGCAGTCCTGAGAAGGTTGCGCAGGAGTGGGCTTATACCGCGAAGGTGTTGGAGTTGACTCCGCCGCCGGTGATCCCGCAGTTGGCGGCTCCAGTTGTTGCTCCTGGTGACGCGCCGAAAGCTCCTAAGGCTAATGCTGCTAGTGATATGGCTTTGTAAGTAGAGGCCATGTCCAAAGCCCACTGAACCGGTGACGGTCAGTGGGCTTTTTTGTGGATGATAGTTTTGTGCGAGGGGGGAATTCAGATTATTTGACGGGCTGTTTTCGGCCAAAAGCGGACGTTCGACTGATCAGATCAAGGTGGTTAAGCTGGCGTCTTTTCCAGCGACAGGGACGAACGCATGACAAAGTTCTATCAGGGAAGCTGCCTTTGCACAGCAATCAGTTATGAGCTACTTACTACGCCAAAAGCAGTGAGTCATTGTCACTGTAGTCAATGCCGCAAAGGTCACGGTGCAGCATTCGCTTCGTATGGTAGCGTGCCCCGTAGCGCACTACGGATACTCAACGGCGCTGGGCACATCACAACGTATTCTTCTTCAGATTCGGTGCGACGCGAGTTCTGCGCGCAGTGTGGGTCGACTTTGTTCTGGTCAGGTTCTCAAGGTGAATTTTCCGATTGGGTTTCGATAGCACTGGGCACACTTGACCCCCCCTTCACGCCTCAGAAGCAAAAACATGTTCATGTCGCCTCCAGAGTTCACTGGTATACGCCATCCAACTCGTCGCCTCAGATCGATTGAATCCACAGCGCGAAAGCGGTCGCTCGTGAGCGGCCAGTTTTGGCCGATTGCCGACTGATTCAAGGGATCACATTGCTACCGCTTCACCCTCTGTAGGACGTACGTGTCAGCCTATTCAACAACTCTTGAGGGCGCGTGTTTAAACACCCTTCAGGTTACGTCCTGAAAGCTACAAAACCTTGTGCCTTTGCCTACGGGTACGCCAGAATCCGCCGGCTTGTGCGCTTTTGGGCCACTCGGTAACTTGATTCGTGTCACTGACCCTTCAGTGATCGGGTTTAGCAGCCCGTGGTTTACGAAGCGCGTCAGCATCCAGATAGTCAGGTCATTTCATGCCTGCACTTCTTGGTAGCTGTGCGCAGGGCGCCCTCGGGCGCGCCGGATTCGTACTCCCCGGTCTGCTAACCTGCGTACAGCTGCCACCCATCGTTTAGCAGCGACACGGTGACGGCTCCAATTGGAGTACTGAACATGTTCAAGGTAACGCCCAATCCACCAGACACCGATCCAGTGTCCCCGTACGAACCCGATTCAAAAAAGCTAAACGATGCCGCCGAATGCGCCCTCGACTTCCACTTCCCGTCGAACGCCGATATAAAAGCCACTCCGCGAACACGCAGCACGCTATTTTCCGTGGACCCGAAAGCCACAGTCGAAACCCTGGCGGTTTTTTTAGTCGAGACACTGGCTTCGCTTGACGTGATGGTCCATCACTTGGTGGATCATCTGGAGGGGGAGGCGCGCTACGCGCTGCTGGGCATTTCAAACAGCATCATGGTGGCGGAGATCACGGCGAACGGAGTGCTGGATAAGATTGAGCCAGTCGTGTAGCCGCTGCTCTGTCGTGAGGCGGCTTGTCGGATCGCCGCGCTTTGCCGTTGGGCTGCGTAGCGGCAACAACAAAACAGGCCTGCTTCGCAGTCCAGCGGGAGCAAGCGTCCTCGCCACAGGTTACTAATTGTTCGATCTATCTATTTCATAAAAGCGGGACGCTAAAGGAAAAGGGGGCGGATTTATTTTTCCGAAAATAAATCCGTCCCCTTTTTTTCCCTTTTTTTCCTGCAGCGTTTTGTTGCAAGACTTGGGGAAAAGGCTTCCAATCACTACCCCTTTCGAGTAACCCAGCATGGTAATAGGCAGCTACGGCGCGCATCACTAACCTGACATCTCCCGAACATCATGGTCCTGAAACAGGCCAGGAGTGTCACATTGTGTCGTTACCGCTCGTCTTTGAACCTCGGAATCAGCACCTGCCTGTCGGCCTGGATAACGACCGCAGCCGCTGATGCCCCCACCGTGCACGTGTACAACTGGTACGACTACATCGGTCCGACCACGCTCCAGGATTTCAAGCGCGACACGGGTATTGATCCTGTGTATGACACCTTCGACAGCGGCGAAGTACTGGAAGCCAAGCTGATGACCGGCCATAGCGGTTATGACGTGGTGGTGGCCAGTAACTTCATTCTGCCGGCCCTGATCAAGGCCGGCGCCTTGCAGAAGCTGGACCGCAGCCAACTACCCAATCTGAAACACATCGACCCGGTGCTTTTGGAAAAACTTCGCGCGAACGACCCTGACAACCAGTACGCCATACCTTACCTATGGGGCACCGACGGGATCGGCTACAACGTTGAAAAGGTCCGCGCCATCCTCGGTGAGCAGGCACCGGTGAACTCATGGGACCTACTGTTCAAAGAGGAGAACTTGGCCAAACTCAGTCAATGCGGGGTGGGCATTCTGGACGCGCCCGCCGAGATCATGCCGATCGCCCTGCACTACCTTGGCCTTCCTCCCAACAGCAGCAACCCCGATGACTACAAAAAAGCCGAAGCGCTGATGCTAAAGCTGCGCCCGTACATCACCTATTTCAATTCGTCGAAGATCGGCAGCGACTTGGCCAACGGCGATATCTGCGTGGCCCTGACCTGGTCTGGCGCGGTGTTCGGTGCGAAACAAGCCGCCAACGAAGCCGGAAAAGGCGTGAAAATCGAATACAGCATCCCCGTCGAAGGTGCACCGCTGTGGTCCGATAACCTGGTATTGGTGAAAGACGGCAGCCACCCGGAACATGGGCTGGCCTTCATCAACTACTTGCTGCGCCCGGAAGTGATTGCGCCTGCTACCGATCTGGCGCTCACCGCTAACGCCAACAAAGACGCGAACGCGCTGGTCTCGGCCGAGGTACAAGACAACCCGAACATCTACCCCTCTGCGCAGGTGATAGCCACGCTGTTCACCCTGCAACCGCAGTCCCACGCGGTCGATCGTATCCGCACGCGCTCCTGGAGCAATATCAAGAACGGCAACTGAGCCGACATCCAACCCGGCGCACTCCCTGAACGACTACATCAGAGGGTTGCTTCCGGGCGCCACAGAAGCTGTAGAAGATGCCTTCATCACTACCTTGCTGGCCGCAGATACCACCTGGAAAAAGGGGACGGATTTATTTTCACCGAAATAAATTCGTCCCCTTTTTCGTCCCCCCTTTCGATAAGGCAGGGGCTGCCCTTTTTTCACGAGGCCGGATCGCATCAAAATTTGCGATCACGATCCATCAGTCGAGCTTGATCAAGTCCTTAAAAATCAATTGCCCCCAGCTATTCCCGCGCGCCTGCACTAGCAGTCCGCCTTCCGAAAGCCCGCCAAGTTTGATCGGCGAGAAACCGAGATTTTCCGCAAGCGTACTGACTTCCGATGCGGCCTCGTCATCGTCGCTCGCCAGGAACACGACTCTCCTGCCACCCTGTATCGCCGGTTCCTGATCAAGGACGCCAGCGACCAAATGGTTGAAGCCCTTGACCAGTCTCGCACCCGTGAAGGCCTGTGCGATGACTTTGGAAGAGGGCTGTCCTCCCAGTTCTTCAGGAGGCACGCCGTAGGCATTGGTCACATCGATGATGGTCTTGCCTTTCCAGGTCGGCAGCGCCTTCGCGACATCCCGGTGAGACTCAAAACGGACAGCCAAAAAGACAATGTCCGCCTTAAGGGCTTGCGCCAGTGTTTTAGCAATGATCCCGGGTCCGATTGCGGCCGCAGTGGAGGCAAAGCTTTGCGGGTCGCGAGTGGTTGCAACGGATACTTCAATGCCGCTTCGGGCAAACGCCTTGGCCAGGGCCTGGCCGAGCTTGCCGAAGCCGATAATTGCGTAGCTCATATATTCTCCTTGGGTTTACCACGCCCGACCGGCTCCGAATTTTTATGGAGTGACCGGCCGGGCGTAGCGAGTCAGATTTGCGCGAGACCGCCGTCGACGGCGACTTCACTGGCGGTCATGAAGCTGCTGTCCGGCGACGCGAGAAACGCGGCCGCTGCTCCGATTTCCGCTGGATCGGCCATGCGCTGGAGCGGATTCATTGAAGCGAAGACCTTCATGCCTTCTTCGCCTAGCGCTTCCTTCGCGAGGTCGGTGGCCGTCGGGCCGGGCGACAGCACGTTTACCCGGATGCCGCTGCCTTTCAGGTCCTCAGCCCAGGTTCGGGCGAGGTTGCGTACCGCCGCCTTGCTCGCGCTGTAGACGCTAAATGCCGGGGCGCCTGTGGTGCCGGCGCTCGATCCGGTCAGGATGATCGAACCGCCAGGGCCCATCAGCGGCAGCGCCTTCTGGACCGTGAAGATCAAGCCCTTCACGTTGATGTCGAAGATTTCGTCGATGTGCTCGGGGGTGATGTTGCCGAGCGGAAGCTGGCTTCCGACCCCGGCATTGGCGAAGACGATGTCGAGGATTCCGCGCTCGGCCTTCACCGCCGCGTAGAGTCGGTCAAGGTCGCCCAGCTCGGAGACTGAGCCCTTCACCGCGCGGGCATTGGGGCCGAGGTCGGCGACAGCGGCGTCGAGCGCTTCCTGCCGGCGGCCGAAGATGAATACAAAAGCACCCTCCTCGATGAAGCGCTTTGCCGCGGCGAGGCCGATGCCGGTAGCACCGCCGGTAATTACGGCGGTCTTTCCATTCAGTCTGGTCATGTCGTGCATCCTTCGTTGGAGTTATACCCAAGCAGGGAATTGCTTGCTTGAGACAAAGGATGCGGGCCTGATAACCTAACGACAAGTATGCACCTTTTGGTAAGTATCAAAAAATGACGAAGACTTCTGAAGTTTGTGACACCGGTTGTGGGCTCAACGCCACGCTGCGCATCATTTCTGGTAAGTGGAAACCGCTGGTCTTGTTTTTCCTGCGCGATGGCCCGAAGCGTTACGGCGAGTTAAAGCGTTTGATCCCCGGCGTCAGCGACAAAGTGCTGATCCAGCAATTGAAAGATCTGGAGGCCGATCACGTGCTGGCGCGGACCGACTACAAAGAAGTGCCGCCGCGCGTGGATTACGCACTGACCCCACTCGGTCGTAGCCTGGCTGATGCGATCGTGCCGCTGTGCACCTGGGGAACCGAGAACGCGGCGGAAATGGCAAGCATCTTCGCCAAGCGCGATGCTTTGGCTTAGCAGGATGCTGATGAACCGCTGAATGGAGAAGGGGACGGAAAAGGGGACGCCCATTAGCCCTGACTTGAGACCGGCTAATGGGCGTCCGCTGTTTTCGTTTGCAGCGTTTACAACACTCGCCATTAGCCGGCGACCAGCAATGGATTACTGAATCGTCAACGCCACATGCCCCTTGTTATTCCCATAACAATTCCACGCGTCGTTGGCATAGGCGTAGAAATACCCCGAGCGCTTCGGTGTGTACGTGCAGCCGTGGCCAATGAGGAAGGTTTCCGGTTTCAGCAGGACGCCTTTGGCGTCGACACCATCGCTGTTGGCGATGGCGCCGATGAGACTGAACCAGGGGTAATTCTCGTGGCGGCGGGTGAAGGAAAAGTTTGCGTTGCTGTTGTTGAACAGCTGGCCGTACCAGGTTTCCAGTTTGCCCAGTGCAGCGCCGGCCACGTAGGCCAATTCGCCGGGTTGAAAATGGTTGCTCACTGGCCCGGCCGGGTCGCACACGATCGAGGCATCCAGCCACTCACCGCTGGCGCTGAAGGTGTAGGTGGTGCCAGCGTTGAGCCACAGGCCGGTTTCGTTCCACGGCTGGCGCGCGGAGATGTCCAGCACCAGCGGGGTAGGTGGGGTGAGCAAGCGCGCTTTGCGGTAGGGCGATTGGGTGATGGGTGGGACTTTCTGCCGGTCCAGTGCCGATTTGTCGAACAGCGCCCGTTGTGTGGTCATGTCGGCCACGCTGCGCGGCTGAGTCGGCAGCACGGTAAATACGCCATCACAGGAGTCGTGCAGGGTGTCGTAGAGGTCTGGCTTGATCTGCTTGACAATATTCGGGTCAAAAATCAGGCCGGCCGCGCTCGCCTCATCAATCATCCACTTCAACGCGCCATTGGCCAGGCCGCAGTTCTGGTAGCCACCGCCGACGTCTGAATGCACGCCGGGGAACCAGATTTGCTTGAGGTCGGAGCCCTCCGGCGCCTGGCTCCACAGCGTCGGCTGGAACGAGGCACGGCGTTCGTCCATCGCCAACGCATGGCGGGCGAATTTTACCGAGGGGTGCAGCGTGGTGTCGTGGAAGGTGTAGCGGTCGCGATTGTCTAGCAGATTGAGCAGTGCCATGTCGTCGGGGATGCCCAGCGCGCCGACGGTGTCCCATACCCCAATGAAATGAATCGGGATCGATGCGTTCGCCGCGTTGTGGAACTGCCAGCCTTGAGCGTCCCAGTCTTGGCGCACTTCGGTTTTGCGCCGGTAGCCGTAAGTGAGCAGGGTCTGGATGCGCTTCCAGACCTCGGCGGGTGGTAACCCGACGATTTGCAACAGCCCGCAGCGGCCGATGAACCCGGCAAGGCTGCGTACCGTGTAGGCGCCGCGGCTGAAGCCGAACAGGAAGATGTTGTCGCCGGGCTGGTAGCAATAACAGAGCTTCTGGTAGGCGCTCATGATGTTGTCATCAAGGCCGGCACCGGTGCCGCCGCCGACGGCTTTATCCCACCAACTGCCATTGGTGCCGACACCGGGGTGATAGTAGGTGGTTTGCGCTACGCCCTTGGCGTTGTCAGCGACGGCGTTGTACAGCCGCACTACGTTGGTGGGGGCAGGGACGCCCTGATCGAGTTGGTCGGGGGTGTTCCAGGTGCCGTCGCAGCAAATCACCAGATTAGTCATGGCAAATCCTTTTTCCCGGCACGCAGGTGTCGGTTGATGAGGCCCGACGGCGGGGTTGACTGCAGTCTGCTGGCAGTATCAGGCGTGTCGGGAGGAAAGGGCCGCAAACAAGATTCAAGATCAGCACCGCTTGGGCGTCAAGCGCTGCCAGCCTGAACGCTGCAACACCTCCGGCCTCAGTCCTCCAGCGCCTCTGGCGAAACCACCCACACGCTACACGGCATTTTGTACAGCAGGTGTTCCACCGTACTGCCGACCAATCGCTCAATGCCACGATGACCGACCCGGCCCATCACGATGACGTCGACGCTATATGCATCGGCATAACTGGAGAGGACCTTGGCCGGGTTGCCCATGATCATGTGCTGGCGCTCCGGCGGGATGCCATTGCGGTCGGCCAGATCGCGGAAGGTTTCGCCCTGTGCATCGAACAGCGATTTGGCATGGCCTGAAGAGAAAAACGCCGATGCATTATCAAAGCCGAATTCGTCGGCGCTGATCGAGGAAAGGTCATGGGCGTAGATCACGTCGAGCTCTGCATTACAGATACTCGCCAGTTTCGTGGCTTCACGCAGGATCCTGTCGTTGAAACCTGCGTATTGGCCGTCACGATGGAACGGGTCGACCGCGACGAGGATTCTTCGCGGCAGCGCGTGCTGCACATTGCTGACAAAGTGCAGCGGCACCGGGCATTCGCGCAGCAGATGGATACCCAGTGGCGTGAACATCAGGCGTGACAGCAGCGATTCATGCTCCAGTGCCTTGATCAGTGCCGCCATCGGTTGTTCTTTAAGGTGAATGAGGATTTCCTTCAGGGGGTTTTCTACCCAGACCACTTCAGTGGTGACGTGCACGCCGATTTTGCGCAAGGGCCGGGCCTGGTCTTCGAGCCATTGGCGATGGCGCTCGACATAGCCCAGACGCATCTGCTCCAACGCTTGTTCGTTGACCAGGCCGGCGGTCGCCAGTCCCTCCAGGTAGTCGAACGCCACGATATGCAGGGCGGCCCCCGCTGCCTTGGCCAACGCTGCGGCTCGGTCGAAAGCGGGGCTGTTTTCCATCAGCGGCGAAACGACCAGCATGAAACGTGATTGCTCAGACATGACAACTCTCCCGTAGGTCATCGCAGAAACCCTTGCGCTCAATGTCGACCGTGCGTTTGGGCCATGAGGCTTGGTTCTCATCCTGCCGCTGGCGATGGGGGTTGGGCTTGATCTTTGTCAAGGAGACGGTTGACCGGCACCAACGCCGGACGGGCGGTTAATCGCAGGCGACCATTCACAAAATATTGACCCTTATCAATCTCTGTCCGGCCACCTCGGCGCAGTCTTGGGTCAGTCGACGGGAGGTGTTTATGATCATCGCGATTACAGAAAAACAGACGACTCATCGTTGGGTCGTGCAGCTGGATAACCTGGAAGTGAACTTCAACGGCCGAGAGGAGGCGCAGGCATTCGTCGGTCAACTCAAGGCCCGGATCAACGCACCGCATCCCTGGCCCATTACCGCTGGCCGACCGGTATTTGAACAACAGGCACGGGGTCGCCATTTAGCTGCGACCGTTGAGTAACCCTTGTGCAGCAGTCAACGGGCCAGCGCTGAACCGCTCACCCGGTCGGGGTAAACAATGAATGAAACCCTTGGCATGGCGGGCGCCGCGGCTGCGCTGGGGATCGGCATGCTTGTCGGCCTTGAGCGCGAGCGGCACAAAGGGCAAGGGGACAGCCGTGCCTGTGCCGGGTTGCGCACTTTCGCGGTGACCGCGCTGTTGGGCTATGCGGCGATGCAGGTCGGGGGCGGTCTGCTGGTGGGGATCGTGGCGCTCGGTCTGGCGTTGCTGGTCACCGTGGCCTATTGGCGAAGTCTGAGTGACGACCCCGGCGTGACCAGCGAAGTGGCGTTGTTTGCGGTGTTGGTGCTGGGGGCGTTGTGCAGCACCGCTCCCCAGTTGGCCATTGCCATTGGCGTTGTGATCGCAGGGCTGCTGACGTACCGTCAGAAACTCCATCACTTCGCCAACACCCAGTTGACCGAAGCCGAAATGAGCGATGGGCTGGTATTGCTGGTGACAGCACTGGTGGTGTTGCCCCTGACACCTGATCGCTTTATGGGCCCCTATGCCGCGATCAATTTACGCACCATTTGCACCCTGACGGTTTTGTTGATGGCGGTGGGTGCAGTGGGGCATATCGCGGTGCGAGCCTTGGGCACCCGTTACGGGTATGCGATCAGCGCCATCGCTTCCGGGTTCGCGTCCAGCACGGTGACCATTGCAGCGATGGGGCATATAGCCGTCAAGGAGCCGGCGAACATCAAAGTCCTCAGTGCTGCTGCGATCCTGTCCAATCTGGCGACGGTCATTCAGGTGGGCTTGATCCTGGGGGCGGTTGATCCCGGTTTGTTGCGAAACATGCGGGTGCCCTTGTTATTCGGCGTAGTCGCCACGGCGTTATATGGCGTTTGCCTGATGTTTACGGCCCCCACTGGAGTCGCCAGCGAACCGATCAAGGTCGGCGGTGCTTTCAATCTCAAGCTCGCCTTGGTGGTGACGTTGACCATGACCGGGATAACGCTGGTGTCATCGGCAATGCTCAGCCACTTTGGTCAGGTCGGGGTGATGCTCACCGCGACCTTGACCGGTTTTGCCGATGCTCATTCCTCGACCGCGTCCATTGCCTCCCTGGCCAAGGCCGGACTGTTGCCTTTTGATGCCGTTGCCGGCCCCGCGTTGATCGCCGTCAGCAGTAATTCGCTGAGCAAATGCCTCGTAGCTTGGGTCAGCGGCGGTAGGCGGTTTGCCGCGTATGTCATACCGGGGCAGGTCTTGCTGACGCTGGCGATGTGGGCGGGCACCTTAGTGTCTTGAACCCTCAATCGGAGGACGGGTCCAGGCCACTGAAGCGGCAGGCATTGCCGCCGGTTTTTTTGGCTTGGTACATCGCGTTGTCGGCTCGCTCGAGCAAGGCTTCGGCGCTGACACCACCCGCGGGAAACAGGCTGATACCGACGCTTATGCGCGTTTCTATGCGATGTTTTTCGATCATGAAGGGCTGATCAATCGCCGCAATCAGTTTATTGGCCAAGGCCTCGAGCTGGTCCGGTCGATCCACGCCCGTAATCAGAATCGCAAACTCGTCGCCGCTCAAGCGGGAGACAACGTCCGACCTGCGCACGGACCGGCCCAGGCGTTCGGCAACCGCTACCAGCAGCTTGTCGCCATATGCGTGTCCCAACGTGTCGTTGACGGACTTGAAGCGATCCAGATCGATAAACATCAACGCCAGCGACTGTTGGAATGTCGTGGCGTGATCAATCGCCTGCTCAAGCAGATTCAGGAACAATCTGCGGTTCGGCAACCCGGTCAGGGTGTCGTGAAAGGCCAGTTGCTGCATATTCGCGCTTACTTCATCCCTCACGTTGAAGTTGTGCAAAATGGCGATGAAGTGCGTCACCACCCCCTGATCGTCAAGCACTGGGGTGATGACCTGATTGACGGTGCAGTTACCGCCGTCCTTGCGACGCTCGACCATCTCTCCCTGCCAGGTCAGTCCCGCCAGGATCGTCAGCCACAGGTCCCGGTAAAAGGTTGTACTTTGCCGCCCCGAAGAAAGCAGGTGCGGGGTTTGCCCGACCAGTTCGGGCTTTGCATAGCCACTCAAGAGGCAGAACGCCTTATTGATCCAGACGATGCAGCCTGTGCGCTCGGTGATCAATACCGGATTTGTCGCAGCGTCCAATGCTCTTACCAACAACTGCTGGTCGTATTCGATCATTGCCCCCTCCGATACCGCCATTGATTCTTTAAGCCTCAATTCAGGTTAGGCCGAAGAGCGAGGGGGGCGGTTGATCAAGATCAAGTCGCCTGCGCGAGGAACGCTCAATCTGGAGGCCTGTTATCTTTATCCTGATGGCCGTGTGCCGAGGTGCCCCATGTCGCAGACTCAGCGTTTACTGTTAATTGCCCCCCCAGCCATGACCCTGACACCGGCTTTCGACCGTGCCGCCGCGTTGGCACTGGCGATGCAACTGCCGTTGCACATCGTGGCGTTCGATTATTTGCAAGCCCTTGCGGTGGCCGGGCTGTTTGCCCCGGAACAAGTCAACCTGGCCAAGGACGGTTATTTGCAATCCCATCGGCAATGGCTCGCCGAACAAGCCGAGTTGATGAGCAAGCAGGGTGTGGAAGTCAGCAGTGAGGTGGTGTGGGTGCAGCACCCTTTTGAGGAGGTTTTGCACTACGTCAACGAGATGCCACTGGCGCTGATTATCAAGGATGCCCAGGAAGAGTCTGCGTTGAAGCGCGTGTTTTTCACGCCACTGGATTGGCAGCTTCTGCGCGATTGCCCGGTGCCGGTGCATCTGGTGACTAACGCCCTGCATCCACGCCCGCGCAACGTGCTGGCCATCGTCGATGTCTTGCGCAGTGAAGAACAGGATCATGTGTTCAACGACCAGATCATTGACGCCGCTGCGAAGCTTGCGGCCCTGTGTGATGCCCGGCTTGAACTGGTGCATGTGTATGACTGGACGGCGATTTATGCCCAGGACATTGGCTTTGGCGCGTTACCGATGGCCACGGGGATCTATGAAGCCCTGGGGGCGGCGCAGCACGAAACGTTTGCGGCCATCGCCGAGCGCCATGGCGTGCCACCGCAGGATCGGCATTTCATCGAGGGGGCACCGCTGACGAGTATTTGCGATTTTGCCGCCGAGCATCACACGGACATCATTGTCATGGGCACGGTGCAGCATCATGGGTTGAACAAATTGTTGGGGACCACCGCCGAACAGCTCTTGCACCGGGCACCTTGCAGTGTGCTGGCGATAAAACCGGGCCGGGTGTTGCAATCCTGAATGCCAAAGTGCCCCGCGATGTGCCGTTGGCCTGCACATCGTGGGGCGCTGGTTTACAAATAGAGGCGGTGAATGACCTGGCGGGTGTCATCGGGGTCATTGTGTGTATCGAAGCCCAGTGCCCGGGCCAGGTCGCGCATCGATGTATTGCTGGCGGCGTCCACCGAATACATCTGGCGAAAGCCGTTTTTGCGAGCCGTCTTGATCAGATGCTCCATCAGCAACGTCCCCAGCCCCAAGTGCTTCCAGTCGTCGGCGACCGTCACGGCGCATTCACATTCATGCTCATCGGTGGCCGCGTAACGGCTGACACCGATCTCGATCAATTGGCCGTTTTCGTGAACCAGCGCGATGTAGGCGACGCGCTTTTTGTTATCGGTGTCCATCAACTGATTGAGCATCGCTGTGCCAGGCTCGCTGATCTGCGCGAGAAAGCGCATGTGCCGGGATTCGGGCGACAGTCGTTTGATAAACGCGTATTCACGGTCGCGATCTTTTTCTGCCAGCGGCCGGATCAACACATGCCGGCCGTCCTTGAGCGCTTCGATCCAGTATTGCCCGAGGACCGCGGCATAAGCCGCTGCAGCCCGTTCGTTGTGGTCTTTGACGGTAAGCATGGGGAGATCCTCCATCCGGTTTGTACAGTGTGCGCACGGTGACGAACCGCACGGCTCATTCCTTTCTACGCCGTTGGCGGCGATCAAACCTGATCTGGATCAGATGCCCGTAAAGTGGGGCCCTGATTGACGTGTGGTTGATGTAAATCAACTGGGGGGAGGGGGTGCCGAGCGCAGTCTTGGAGCTACCTGAAGCGAAGCGCGAAAAAAATGGCGCAATTTCTGAGATAAATAAATTTCTCATTCATTGCGCCAGTTGCAACAGAATTGCGTCTTTAACCATCAATCGTATCGGTTATCGCCCATATCATATGGTT
>Ga0302169_10000002_pt1 | contig 122485 bp, 111 predicted proteins | sample I_Fen_N1_3_FD_193493 | JGI IMG/M metagenome (GOLD analysis project Ga0302169, IMG submission 193493) | Peat permafrost microbial communities from Stordalen Mire near Abisko, Sweden - I_Fen_N1_3 | ecosystem: Environmental > Terrestrial > Soil > Wetlands > Permafrost | place: Sweden: Abisko...
GTGCTGTGGCAAGAGTTCTTCAACAACCGCGACTGGCCTGTGGCGTCTGCCCTGGCGGTGGTGATGCTGTTGATCCTGATTGTGCCGATTCTGCTGTTCAACCGCAGCCAGGCCAAAGAGATGGAGGCACGGGGATGAAACGTTTCGGTTTTTCAAAAATGATGCTGGTGTTCGGCCTGTCGTTTATCTACCTGCCGATGCTGATTCTGGTGATCTACTCGTTCAACGCCTCGAAGCTGGTGACGGTGTGGGGTGGCTGGTCGTTCAAGTGGTACGCCGGCCTGCTCGACAACACGCAGCTTATGGGCTCGGTGGTGCGCTCGCTGGAAATCGCCTGCTACACGGCGGTGGCCGCGGTCGCGCTCGGTACGCTGGCGGCGTTTGTGCTGACTCGCGTGACACGCTTCAAGGGTCGCACGCTGTTCGGCGGCCTGGTGACGGCGCCGCTGGTGATGCCGGAAGTGATCACTGGTCTGTCGTTGCTGCTGCTGTTTGTGGCGATGGCGCAGTTGATCGGCTGGCCGCAGGAGCGTGGCATCGTCACGATCTGGATCGCCCACACCACGTTTTGTGCGGCGTATGTGGCGGTGGTGGTTTCTGCTCGCTTGCGTGAGCTGGACCTGTCCATCGAAGAAGCGGCCATGGACCTTGGTGCCAAACCATTCAAGGTGTTTTTCCTGATCACCATTCCGATGATCGCGCCATCGCTGGCGGCCGGCGGCATGATGTCGTTTGCCCTGTCGCTGGATGACCTGGTGCTGGCGAGCTTCGTGTCCGGACCGGGTTCGACAACCTTGCCGATGGAAGTGTTCTCGGCGGTGCGTCTGGGCGTGAAGCCTGAGATCAACGCTGTGGCCAGCCTGATTCTGTTGGCCGTTTCGATCGTGACCTTCATGGTCTGGTACTTCAGCCGCCGCGCCGAAGCCACCCGTAAACGTGCGATCCAGGAAGCGATGGACCAGACCGCCAGTGAATCGTGGCAGCAACCTGACAAGCAAATGGCTGGAGCAACGGCCTAAAGGCTTGGCTTGCCCCCGTTCGGCTGCGAAGCAGTCGTAAAACCTGAAAGTGCGGTGTAACTGATACACCACGGTAATAGGTTTTGGGGTCGCTTCGCGACCCAACGGGGGCAAGCCCCCTCGCCACAGGTTCTGTGTTAACTGCCACACGTTCTGTTTTCACTGCATTTAGCTATGTGATTTTGAATAAAAAGAATTGGAGTTGCACCGATGAAAATGTTTGGCAGGACTCTGCTGACACTGTCCTTATTGGGCGCAATGGCTACCGGCGCCCAGGCCAATGACAAGGTACTGCGCGTCTACAACTGGTCGGATTACATCGCCCCGGACACCGTCAAGAAGTTCGAAGACGAGACCGGTATCCGCGTGACCTACGATGTGTTCGACAGCAATGAAACCCTTGAGGCACGCCTGCTCGCAGGCAAATCCGGCTACGACATTGTCGTGCCATCGAACAGTTTCCTGGCCAAACAGATCAAGGCTGGCGTCTATCAGACACTGGACAAATCGAAGCTGCCGAACTGGAAAAACCTCAACCCGGTCCTGCTGAAAAATGCTTCCGCCAGCGACCCGGATAACGCTCACGCCTTCCCGTACATGTGGGGCTCGATCGGCATCGGTTTCAACCCGGCCAAAGTCAAGGAAGTACTCGGCGCCCATGCACCGACTAATTCCTGGGACTTGCTGTTCAAACCGGAAAACGCTGAGAAATTGAAAGCGTGCGGCATCAGTTTCCTTGATTCGCCGACGGAAATGCTGCCAGCCGCCCTGCACTACCTGGGCTACCCGGTGAACTCGCAGGACAAAGGCCAGATCGCCGAAGCTGAAGCGTTGTTCATGAAGATTCGCCCGTCTGTGGCGTACTTCCATTCGTCGAAATACATCTCCGACCTGGCCAACGGCAATATCTGCGTGGCGGTCGGTTATTCCGGCGACGTCTTGCAAGCCAAGGCCCGCGCCCAGGAATCGGGCAATGCGGTGAAGATCGACTACAGCATCCCGAAAGAAGGCGCCGGCAGCTTCTATGACATGGTCGCCATTCCTCGCGACGCGGCAAACGTCGAGAACGCCTACCTGTTCATGAACTTCCTGATGCGCCCGGACATCATTGCCGAGATCACCAACAACATCGGTTACAGCAACGCCAACGCGGCGGCGACGCCGTTGGTGGATGAGTCGATTCGCGATGATCCCGGTTCGTATCCGCCGCAGGACGTGATGGCGACGTTGTATGCGATTCCGGATATGCCGATCGGGGTTCAGCGGGTGATGACCCGGGGCTGGACACGGGTGAAGCTCGGGAAATAGTCGCTGAATGTGAGACCGCCATCGCGGGCAAGCCCGGCTCCCACAGGGATTGGCGTCGTACACAAATCTGCGTTCCAACTCAGAACCTGTGGGAGCCGGGCTTGCCCGCGATGAGGCCAGCACTCGCAACACCAGACTCAACCGTTTTCCGTTCCCGCAGCGCCTTACCACCGCTGCACGCTCCCTGCAGCAGAACGGCCTCACCTGGCTTCCTCGGTTAAGGTGAATTTGGGCGCCCTCCTCGGGCGCCTTTTTTTAGACGGACACCAGCGGCCATTCGGCCAATGCCCGATAACGCCCCTTATGCGATTCAAACAGTACAAAACGATCCGCCCTCAGGAAAAACTCAGGCGGCGTCGCGGACTCAGGCACTGGCACCCGATAGTCACGCATCAAGGTCAAATGCGGCCGAAACTCCTTCGCCGTTTCCTCCAGCCCAAACGGCAACATCGCCTGCTCCAACGCATACACCAGCCGCAACAGCTCCGGCGGTGCCTGCTCCGGCGCGAGCACCAACACCCCGGCCCTGCGCCAAACCTCCAGCCGATCAAGCAGCACCCTCAACGCCACACCCGGCACGTAAACCTTGGCGGCGGCCGTGCAGATCTCGCCGATCTGCGCCACACCGACCGCACCCAAAAACAACAACGTCAGGTGAAAATTATCCGCCGGCACCGGCCGCCCGCTGCGCAGCTCAAGCGCGGCACGCCACTGGGCAATCGCCTTGCGTCGCTCGGGCGGGCAGTTCAGGGCAAAAAACAGCCGTTTGAGTGGTTCATGGGATTCGTCGCTCATGCCTGGCACCTCCTGACATGCACGTTATAGTTGAACCAACCGAAAACAACGGGAGGGGGCCATGCGGCAGATCATCAGCAAAGAGCCATGGTGGGCAATGCCACCGCAACCGGGGCAGGATGAGTCCGAGCTGGAATGGGGCTGGCTGGTTCACTATAGCGAAGGTGAGCCACGTTTCGAGTTCGTCAGAGAGCGGCCGACGGACAACGAGATCCGCAATCGCAAGAGTTGCCGGATCACCCCGAGCGCGGAGTGATCCGGGTGTTTGTGTCAGGACTGATAGAGGATGTTGAAGCCGCCGAAGATCATACGCTGACCATCGAACGGCATTGAATTGACGTCCGGTTGCATGCGCGGGTCGGCCATCATTTTCTGCATGCCGGCGTTGCGGGTCGCCTTGTCTGGCCAGATGATCCAGGAAAACACCACGGTTTCGTCTTCCTTGAGTTTCACCGCCATCGGAAACGAGGTCACTTTGCCGTCCGGCACGTCGTCGCCCCAGCATTCAACGATGCTCAAGGCGCCGTTCTCCTTGAAAATCGTACTGGTGATTTCGGCGTGCTTCTTGAATTGCTCGCGCTTGGCGGTCGGTACGGCAATCACACACCCATCGACGTAAGACATGGTCATTCTCCTGCGGGGGGTTGAGGGTCGATCTGCTGGTTAGTCGATTGCGTCGGGCTCCAATCGACGTCACCGCTTGGCGAACCGACCGACGGTGGTGCCGCGGTCGCCGCCAGGTTGCCCTCAATTTGACCCGCCATGTACAACGTCCCCGCCATCACGCCGGTCGTCGGATTCTGTACCAGCTTCAGCCAGGCCTTGTCGAAGGTGTTGCCCAAACTGCTGCGAATCAGCGCTTCGCTGTCGGGCCGGTCGGCGGCTTGAATCAGTGCACGAATCCCGGCCACGCCGACGGTGATCAAGCCCCCCGCCAGTTTTCCCGCTGCTGCGGCAACGGCACTGGCGGCCCCGCGCGGGGCCATTTCGGCTTCCATGCGCTGACTGGCGCGCTTGGCCACGGGGGCCATGGCGGTATCGGTTGAGCCGACCCCTTTGTCGCCGCCGGCCTTGTGGATCTTGTCGATCAGCGCCGCATACGCCGGTAGCGAATTCAGCGGCGCCGTGTGGACGATCTGATAAAGCGAGGCATTGCGTGCAGATGGAGGCCCGAGGGCGATCGCGGGGATTTTCTGGATGCGGCCGTTGAGCTGAGCCATCGGTATGCCGTGATGTTTAGAAATTTTCTGCAGCTCTTCTTGCAGAATGTCCACGTAGAACGCGGTCGCCAGGCCGAGAATCGCGTCGGGGTCAATCTCGACCGCGACCGGCGCTAGCACGCGTTGCTGGTATTGCTCGAGCAAATACTCCGCCAGGCGTTTGGCCGAGGCATCCTGCTCACCCTTGGCGCTTATGGTGTACCAGCTGACTTTCATCGACAGCCATTCCTGGGTCCAGTAGCTGCTGAACCAGGGGATGAAGTTTTCTTCGGTTAGTTGGTAGACGCGCGTGCGCCAGTAATCCATGGCCCCGCGTGAGTAGATTCGGGTCTGTTCGGTGGCTGATTGTGAGGCCTCGACGATTTCGCGATCCACCTGGTGCCACGTGCTGTCGGGCACCACCACGACCACCTCCACCACCGGCGCGCGCACAGGCGTGGCGCAACCCGCCAATACCACCAACACGGCGACGATCAGCGAACGCAGGTTCAAGATCGCGGTTTCCTACAGTCGCCCTTGGGCAGAATGCCCGGAACTCACAGGCCTATTGGTTTGAGTATAGGAGTCGGCAATTGTTCGCCTAAGGTGAATGGTGGATTTGAAGACCCCATCGCGGGCAAGCCCGCTCCCACAGTGGCCCGTGGTGGAATACAGAATTGCGTACGACGCCAATTCCCTGTGGGAGCGGGCTTGCTCGCGATGGGGCCATGGAGAACACCATCATTAATGTTGATATTCACCATTGCGACGAATGCCTTCCGCAATAAAACCGCCGGGAGCACCATCACCCCATCACAACGCAACGCCCGCATCGGAGGGCCACATCATGTTGATCCATCTCCTGACCTGCCTGGCCCTGACGGCCGTTTCGCTGACCCTGTTTTCGCGTTTCTTCCTGGACATCGGTCAGACCGAGGAGCAACCATCATGATCCACTCCGTCAGCCTTTCCGTGAGTTTCCCGGTGTTTGGCACCAACTACTACGCGCAAGAATTCGTGTCGCGCAAAGAGCTATCACTGGTGTTCGACGAAAACTTTGAAGCGTTGCTGATGCCGGCAGCCGCCAACCACTTCAACAACGAAGTGGTCGGCCTCAACGATCAGTTCCGCTTTCTCAATGACGTGCTGGTCGAACATTTGCTGGAGATTGAACTGGCCCAAAGTGCGCCCCACTCGTCACGTCAGTTTACGTTCTAGGAAGCCACGGGCCGGCGCACGGCCCGTACTTTGCCGCTGTTGCCCCCGCCACAGAAAAACCGCTCGCCACCATCTGACTCGAGACCTGACACCCCCACCCCTGGCGGCATTTCGACGGCCTCCAGGACCTTGCCGGTGGTCGGGTCAATGCGCCGCAACTCACTCTGATCTTCCTCCCACGTGCCGTGCCACAGATCGCCGTCCACCCAGGTCACGCCGGTGACAAAACGATTGGACTCGATGGTGCGCAGAATGACCCCGGTGTCGGGGTTGATCTGATGGATCTTGCGCGCCCGGTACTGACCGACCCACAGCGTGCCTTCCGCCCAGGTCAACCCCGAATCGGTGCCGCCGCCGGGCGCCGGAATCGTAGCGAGCACGCGGCCGCTCTTGGGATCAATTTTGTTGATGTGTTCCCCGGCAATCTGGAACAAATGCTCGCCGTCGAAGGCTGTTCCCGCATCGGCGGCGACATCGATCGTTCGCGTTGGTTTGCCACTGTCCGGATTTAGGGCGTTGAGTCTTTCTCCGGAGGCGAACCAGACGTGCTGGCCGTCAAAAGAGACGCCGTGCACACTGTCGACGCCGGGAAACGGACCGTATTCGCGGATGATTTCAGCAGTTGAACGTTTCATGGTTGCATCCTCTTCACTGGGTGTGTGGAGTGGAGCCTAATCACCCGGCAACAAAGCCGTGAGTAACAAAGTCGTCGCGAATCCCGGCATCGGTGGCGTCATCCAGCGCCGGGCGCGGCCACGACCGAACGCCTGCACTTTGCCGGCGACCGCCAGCGAATCAAGCGCGCGTTGCACACTGCGCTGACCGGTGCCCAGCGCCAACGCGAGCGCTGAACTTGACCACGACTCGCCGTCCGCCAGAAACGCCAACAGCGCCGCGTGCTGCTCCTCGACCGGCCGTGCCAGTACCACGACGTCCGGCGACAGCAGCGCGAAGCCGCGTTTCGTCGCGGTGATCCCGGCCAGCGGTCGAAGCGCCGCACGCAGCCGTCCGACTTCGACGCGCAACCGCGCACGGTGGGATTCGTCGCTGAGTTTCAAGCGAAAAGCATGGGCAATGAGCATTTCGCGGGGGACATCGGCCGGCCAGGCTTCGGCCAATGCCCGCGCGAGGGTGAACAACACCGGCCGCCTGGCCAGCGACACCGACATACCGGCGCCGCGCACCGTGTATCGACACGCGTCGACCACCAGCGATGCTGAGGTCAGCAGCGTTTCAACCTCATCCAGCAGCAACGGTCGCGCCTCGCCCCGGCTGATTAACCGGGCGGCCGGGGCGTTCAGGACTTCAGCGACGTTCTCGACTTCGGCGCTCAGCGCCGGGATACCCGCCTCATCCGCAAAACGTTCGGCCCGCGCCAGCGCAGACCGCGCCTTTTTGATCTCCAGCCGGCGCATGGCGATGCCGGCCACTACCAGTTCATGCGCGGCGCGCAAGGCCGGCGGCAAGGGCGCAGGGTCCAGCTGGGCGAGCCGCTCCTCGACCTGATCGAGATGACCGATCAGCAATAAACGCCGGATTTCCAGATAGCGCGCGTGAGCCGCGTTGACCCAATCGCCATGGGCTTCCAGCGTCGCCCGCGCGGCGTCGAGGGCTTTTTCCGGCCAGCTCAAATCGCGAGAAGCCAACGCAATTTCAGCTTCGGCCACCACACAGCGGGCTCGGGCCATGGGTTCTTTAGGACCAAATGCACGCGCGGCCCGTCTGACCAATGCCTTGGCGCGCTCCAGATCGCCGAGCTGCGCCATGGCAATACCGCGCAGCGCCAGCGCCGGCGCATCTTCGCGCAGGGCCACCCGGTTCAACGCCCCGAGGGGATCACCCGCCGCCAATGCACGGGCGGCGGCGGTGATCAGCGAGTCCATGTGAATCGCGCCACGGTGGTCACTCCCTTCGTTGGATGTCCGCTGGTTAGTCTATCTCACGATCCTGAAACCCTGTGGTAAGGGGGCTTTTGTGATGAGGGGGCAAGCCCCCCTCATCACAGAAGCCCCCACCACCATAAAAGCTCCCCATTATCGTGGGCGTTTGCCGGCCTGCGTCCACTCCCGCGGGCTGACCCCGGTTTTTCGGCGAAAGGCCCGGGCCAGTGCCGAGGGACTTTCGTAGCCGACTTCATCGGCGATCAGCGCAATCGACTTGCCTTCGCGCAAGCGCTTCTGCGCCAGGCTGATGCGCCAGCTCACCAGATAGTCGACCGGTGTCTGCCCCACCACCTGACGAAAATGCTCGGCAAAACTGGCGCGGGACATGTTCGCCGCCGCCGACAACTCGGCCACGGTCCAGGATTTTTCCGGCGCGTCATGCATCAGGCTCATGGCCCGTGCCAGACGCAAATCGGCGAGGCCGGCCATCATGCCGGGCCCCTGATCTCGATCGGTGAGGATGTGCCGCAGCAACTGGATCACCAGCAATTCGAACAGTCGATCCATCATCGCTTCACGGCCACAGATGCCGCCGAAGGCTTCGCTGAACAGCCAGTCCAGGGTGCCGGCCATCGTCGGAAGGCTGTCGAGCTTGATCAGCAGATAGTCCGGCAGCGCGGTGGCCAAGGCATTGCCGGCGCCCCCGTCGAAATCCAGTGATGCGCACACCAGTTGGGCGCCCGAGGCTTCGCTGGCGAGTAAACGATGACGGTAAGGTCGCGGGAAAAAAATCAGCGTCGGTTCGGTGAGTACTTGCTCGGGCTCATCGGCCAATTTCAGCGTCACTTCGCCCGCCTGCAACAGGTGCAGGTGCCCCGTCGACTGATCGCCATCAAACACAACGGAACCGCAAAAATGCCCGCTGTAGAAGGTCCTGGCACTGACGCCGAAATGGGTGAGTAAAGTGGACAAGCGATCCATGTAACGGCTCCCGGGTGAATATCTGGACGATCTGTCGCATATCCTCGACGATTTGCACCCAAAGGTCTACTCCCGCCCAATAGCATAGACCCCGTACCCAGCGCACACCGCGCTTGAATCTACGGAGCAGCACCCATGAGCCGCATCACCGCCCTGAGCCTCGAACAAGCGACTGACACCACCCGCCCGCTGCTGGAAGGCGTGCAGAAAAAAATCGGCTTTTTGCCGAATGTCTTCAAAACCCTGGCGCACGCCCCTGCGGTACTCGCGGCCTACCTGCAACAAAGCGCAACGCTGGGCAAAACGTCCCTGAGCGCGACGGAAAAAGAAGCGATCTTTTTGGCCACCTCGCAAGTCAACGGCTGCGATTACTGCCTGGCGGCGCACACGCTGTTTGCCGGTAAAGCCGGGCTGTCCGCGCAAGACATCCTCAGTGCCCGACACGGCCAGCTGAATGCCTTCGCCACTCTCGCCCAACAAATTACCGAAACCCGCGGGCACCTCAGCCTCGAACAACTCGACGCAGCGCGCGCTGCCGGCATCAACGACAGCAAGATCGTTGAAGTGGTGGGGCACATTGCAGCGCAAACCCTGACCAACTACCTCAACAACCTCGCCCTCACCGAGATCGACTTTCCCGCTATCGATGCGTGATCACGGGCAATAAATTCAGGAGTATCGACAATGAACAACGTGACGATCTACACCACCGACACCTGCCCCTATTGCCGTAACGCCAAGGCCCTGTTGGCCAGCAAGGGCATCACTGCGCAGGAAATAAACGTCCAGTCCAGCCCCGGCAAATTTGCGGAGATGCTCAACCGCAGCGGTCGTCGCAGCGTGCCGCAGATTTTCATCGGCGACACCCATATTGGCGGTTTCGATGACCTGGCCAAACTGGATCGTCAGGGTGGTTTGCTGTCGATGCTGGCCTGAAACCCGTCGCCCCTGCACGACCTGGAAGTCGGGTCGTGCCGGGTATTCTCTAAAATCTTTATAGGTTGTACGATGACCGACGAGTCACCCCTCCCATAACAACAAGGAAACACCTATGAAGAACGTCAAACTGCTGGTCGGTTTTCTATGCCTCTTCAGTGGCTATGCCGCCGCCGCCCCGGCGCCGGCCGAGAAAGAAGTTGCCAGCGCCGTCGACCATCTGACCCAAGCCATGCTGCACAAGAACATTTCCGAACTTAAAACCCTGACCGCCGAGAACCTGACCTACGGGCATTCCAGCGGCAAGGTTCAAGACAAGACCGACTTCATCGCCGATATCGAAACCGGCAAAAGCGCATTCAAAACCCTGGAAATGCAGAACCAGACCATCAACGTCTCCGGCGACGTAGCGCTGGTGCGCAATCATTTCTCGGCCCAGGCACTCAAGGGCACCGAAGTGATTCCGACCGAAATCGAGAATTTCCAGATCTGGCAGAAAAAGGATGGCAAATGGCTGCTGGTTGGCCGCCAGGCGTTCCATATCTAACCCTCCCTGTATAAAAAAATCCCGCTCAAGGTTACTTGAGCGGGATTTTTCACAACAACGCTATCAAGCCACCGGAATCAACGGATCCGCTGCGGCCAACGCGCTGGCACGATCAGCGGCCGGCGGATAAATCCACACAGTGTTGATCTGCGTCTTCAGGTTTTTGCCTTCCTGCTTGACCAGTTTGACCTGACGATCCCAACCCTCAGTGTACACCGCGCCCCAGGCGCCCAGGTCCAGGCACGTCACGTACTTGGGTTGACTGTACGGCGTCGGTTCCACGCCCAGAATCTGCGCCGCCACGTTGTTACCGGCATGACGCCCCAGAGAGATGGCGTGCTGGCAGGTCATCATCGCGAAGTTGCCGATGTCATCGCAGGCTGCATAAGCCACATCACCCGTGGCAAAGATGTCGTCCTGGCCAATGACTTTCAGATGGCTGTCCACGTGCAAACGGCCTTGGCCATCACGCTCGGCAGGGATTTGTTCGGTCAGCGAACTGGCTCGCACTCCCGTCGTCCAGATCACGGTGTCGGCCTCGATGCGCTGGCCGTTGGCCAAGGTCACACCGTTTGCGTCGACCGCCGCCACCGACGACTTCACGCGCCATTTCACGCCCAACTCCGTGCTCGCCTCGGCAATCGACTGGCTGATTTCGGCGCCCATCGAAGCCCCGACCTTTTCGCCACGGTCGATGATGATCACTTCAATGTCGGCGCCCTCCCCAAGGATTGCCCGCAGACGCGCTGGCATTTCAGTCGCCGTTTCAATCCCGGTGAAACCGCCGCCGGCCACTACCACGGTGTTGCGCGCTTTGCTTTCTGGCTGGTTGGCCAGGGATTTGAGATGGTTTTCCAGACGCACGGCCTGTTCGATCTGATCCACATCAAAGGCATGTTCGGACACGCCTGGAGTGTTCGACTGGGCCAGACGGCTGCCGGTCGCCAGAACGAGTTTGTCGTAGCTGAGGGTCTGGCGGGTGCCTGAAGCATCGGTGTAGCCGACACTTTTCAGCTGCACGTCGATGGTCTCTGCAGCACCCTTGATGAACTTCACACCGACCGCATCGAACAGCTCACCGATCGGCGCAGCCAGTTGATGAGCGTTCGGTTCGTAGAAGCGCGGACGCACGCGCAGCTCGGCCTGGGGCGCCAGTACCGTGACCTCGACGCCGTTGTGATCATGCAGGTCGAACAGGCGTGTTGCGCTCAACGCCGTCCACATGCCGCCGAAACCTGCGCCGATGACCAGAATGTGCTGTTTCATGGTTTTAACTCCGAGGATGACCAAAGACTGAACTCGTTGCCGAGCTGACAACGGCGACTATAGTGATCCGAGTTACAGTGTGCAACATCCTTTTTACGATGACTGCCATCATCCACTTCGATACCTCGTTAATCCCGCCAACAGCTTTTATCTATAAGCAACACGGGGCAGATAGCGATCAGCACGGCTTGTTGCCCGCCTAACCCTCGGCTGATAACATTGGCGACTCATTCAGTCGGAGATCCCGATGTCTCTTTACAGTGCGGGCGTTGAATACGGCATTCATTGCCTGATTTTTTTGGTAGGCGATTACGGCGACAGCCGTGAGGCGAGCGTGCGCGACCTCGCCGAGCTGCAAGGCGTGCCGCTGGACTACCTGGCCAAGATCTTCACCCGACTGGCCAAGGCCAAACTGGTGGTGGCCACCGAAGGTGTGCGCGGCGGGTTCAAACTGGCGCGACCGGCGGACGAAATCAGCGTGCTGGATATCGTCAACGCCATCGATGGGAAAAAATTAATTTTCGATTGCCGCGAGATTCGCGGGCGTTGCGCCTTGTTTGACGGCGCCCCACCGCCGTGGGCCCTCGACGGTCCGTGCGCGGTGCACGCGGTGATGATGACCGCGCAAAAACGCATGGAAGAGGCGCTCGCCCAGCAGACCATTCTTGACCTGGCCAGACGAGTCGGGCGCAAAGCCCCGGCCGAATTCGGTGAGAAATTGAATACCTGGATGAGTGATCGACGGGAAAAGAAAACCGCCAACAGTGTGGCGGTTGAGGACGAGCAGATCATCCCGACGACCGATCTCTCGGACTGACGATTCAGCTATGGGCAAAGCGGATTGGAGCGCTCTATGATTAGGGCCCATGACGACCCCTGTTTCGATTCGCTCACCCTGCCCGCCCGGCGCCTGCACCTGCGGGCGTGGCCCGCTGCTGGAAACACCGGGTGCGGATGTGCGCATCCTGTTTCTGACCCGCCCGGAAGAAAAACGCCTGCTCGACCGCCTGGAAAACCTCCAGAGCCTGGCCGACCTCGAACGCCTGCAACAGCGGATGTTCGAGCAACTGGGCATCCGCGTCGAGATCGCCCCCGGCTTCAACGAAGTGCGGACCATGCGCGGCATCGGCATCACCCTCGGCGAGCAGCCGGGGCTATGCCGCAAAACCCGCCAGTCGATCCCGGCGGCCATTCGCCGCGGCCTTGAGAAGCGTCCGGAAATCGCCTACGACATTCTCAACGCCAACGACTTGTTGCGGGATGCCTGACCGGGGCGGTCATTCACCGCCCCGTTCCTGGTGCTGATCTATTTCACCTTGCGCAACAAAAAGTGCGACAGCGCCGGGATCAGCACCAACGCCCCGACCATGTTCCAGATGAACATGAACGTCAGCAAAATGCCCATGTCCGCCTGGAACTTGATCGGTGACCAGGCCCAGGTAATCACACCCGCCGCCAGGGTAATCCCGACCAACGCCACCACTTTCCCGGTGAACGCTACGGCGTTGCGATACGCCTCGGTCAGCGACATCCCGGCACGTTGCTGCGCCAGTTGCACGCTCAGCAGGTACAACGCGTAGTCCACGCCAATCCCCACACCGAGCGCAATTACCGGCAACGTGGCGACTTTGACGCCCATGCCGAGCCAGACCATCAACGCTTCGCACAGGATCGAGGTCAACATCAGCGGCACCACGGCCACGACCACGGCGCGCCAGCTGCGGAAGGTGATGAAGCACAGCACAATCACCGCGCCATACACGTACAGCAACATCGTACGGTTCGCATCGCGGACGACGATGTTGGTCGCCGCTTCGATCCCGGCGCTGCCGGCCGCGAGCATGAACTGGCGGTCGCCGTTGCTGTGTTCGCGGGCGAAGGTTTCGGCCACTTGCACCACGCGGTCGAGGGTTTCGGCCTTGTGATCGGACAGGTACGCCACGATCGGCATCATCGAGCAATCGTTGTTGAACAGGTCCGGACTGCTGACCGAGGCCTGCTGCGCGCCGTAGTTGAGCACGTCCTGATTGCGCGCGATGGTCAGCATCTTCGGGTTGCCTTCATAGGAACCCGCCGTGATCTGGCGCACCGCGTTGGTCAGCGACACCGTGGTTTGTACCCCCGGTATTTGCTGCAACAACCAGCCCAGGCGATCGGCTTCTACCAGTGACTGGTACTTCAGGCAGCCTTCGCTCGGGGTCTTGAGCATGATTGCAAACTGGTCGCTGGACAGCGAATAGTTGGTGGTGATGTAGGCGTTGTCGCGGTTGTAGCGCGAGTCCGAACGTAGCTCCGGTGCACCCGGATCAAGGTCGCCAATCTTCAGATGATGGCTGACGACCAGCCCGCCCACCGCCAGCACAGCCGCCACGCTCACCGCGATAGTCGCCCAGCGGCGCTCGGTGAACTTGTCGAGGAACGTCCACAGCGCGCCGATGCCTTTGCCGCGCAACTCTTTGTTCTCGGCGCGCAAACTGCGCTCGGCGGCCTTGCGGCTCACGCCCCAGTACGACAGCAACACCGGCAGCAATACCAGGTTGGTGAAGATCAACACCGCCACGCCGATGCTCGCGGTGATTGCCAGGTCCTGGATCACCGGGATATCGATCAGCATCAACACCGCAAAGCCGACGGCATCAGCCAACAATGCCGTGAGGCCAGCGAGGAACAAGCGGCGGAAGGTATAACGTGCGGCGACCAGTTGATGCGTGCCACGGCCGACGTCCTGCATGATCCCGTTCATCTTCTGCGCGCCGTGGGACACGCCGATGGCGAACACCAGGAACGGCACCAGAATCGAGAACGGGTCCAGCGCGAAGCCAAACAGCGCGACCAGCCCCAACTGCCAGACCACCGCGATGACCGAGCACAGAATCACCAGCGCGGTACTGCGCACGCAACGGGTGAAGTAGAAGATGATGGCGGTGGCAATCACGGCGGCGGCGCCGAAATACATCATCACCTGCATCAGGCCGTCGAGCAGGTCACCCACCAGTTTGGCGAAGCCGATCACGCGGATCTTGATCGGGCCTTTGCCCTCTTCGCCAGACACACGAACGCTGCCTTCGAATTCGTATTTGTCGCGCAGCTTCTCTTCCAGCGTCTTGGAGAACTGGTGGTAATCGATGGCCTCACCAGTGACCGGGTCTTTCTCCAGCAACGGCACGAAAATCATGCTCGACTTGAAGTTGTTGCCGATCAGGCTGCCGACGATGCCCGAGCGAGCGATGTTCTGCCGCAGCTGCGCAACGCTTTGTGCCGAGCCGTCATAGGAATCGGGCATCACCGGACCGCCCTGGAAGCCTTGTTCGGTGACTTCGGTCCAGCGTACCGCCGGGGTCCACAGCGACTTCATCCACGCCCGATCCACGCCCGGCGTGACGAACAGTTCGTCGTTGATTTCCTTCAGGGCATCGAGGTAGTGCGGGTCGAAAATATCGCCGTTGCTGCTCTCTACCACCACCCGCACCGCATTGCCCAGGCCACGCAGGGCCTGACGGTTTTCCAGGTAGTTTTTGATGTAAGGCTGACTCTGCGGAATCATTTTTTCGAAGCTGGCGTTGAGCGACAGCCGGGTCGCGGCGAAGTAGCTCAATGCAATCGTCACCAGCAGACAGGCCAGCACCACCCACAAGCGGTTGTTGAAGATCAGCCGTTCCAGGGCGTTACCGGAGCGCGCGTCGAAGCCCTTGAGCTCGCGGATAACCGGCATTGTTTCGAGTTCGTAGTGACCCATCATGGTGTTCTCTTTGTGATGCCGGGCTTATTCGAGAGGCAATTGACGCAGGCCACGAGTGCCTGCAAGCACCAGCGAACTGCCATTGGCCACCTGGGCGGCAGCCACCGGCGCCATCGTGGTGTTGGGTTGAATATGAAAACTTGCGCCATCGTCGCTGCTGACCAGCACATGGCCGGCCTGACTGACCAGCACGATGCGGCCATCGGCCGTGACGGAGCTGGCGGTGATGCTCAGGGGCAAGCCCAGTTCGACTTTGGTCCAGCTCACGCCGCCGTCGGTGCTACGGAAAACGTTGCCGCGCAGACCGTACACCAGCGCTACACCCGGCTTGCCGGTGACGCCAAAAAAGCTGCCGTTATAAGGTGTCGGCATCGCATTGAAGCGGCCGCTCGCATGGTCCAGTTTCAGCACCAGGCCTTGCTCGCCGACGATGAACAGATCATCGCCCACTGGGCGCAGGGCATAGAGGTTCAGGGCACTCGGGTTATCGGTGCGCTCCAGCAACGGTGTCCAATGGCGGCCGCCATCGTCGGTGCGCAGAATCAGGTTGAACGCGCCGACGATGTAGCCGACTTGATCGTTCTCGAACCAGACATCAAGGAAGGGTTTATCGGCGCCCTCTTCGACCATGCGTTGCGCGTCGCTGACCCGGTGTTGCAGGTCGGCGTCATCCGGTTGGCTGGCGAGTTGATGCTGATAGTACTCAAGCAGGATCGGACCGACCTGACGGCCGTCCAGTTGTCGGGTCCAGGTCTGGCCCGCGTCGCTGCTGTGCAGGACCACGCCGTCGTGACCGACCGCCCAGCCCTGTTGGGGTGTTGGGAAATGCACGGCGACCAGGTCGGAACTGACCGGCACTTGTGCCTGCTGCCAGTGTTGACCGGCATCGTCGGAATAGAGAATGTGGCCGCGTTGGCCCACGGCAACCAGACGGTCACCGGCGTGAGTCAGCCCGGTCAGCGTCGACCGTGCAGCCAGATCGCTGGGCAGCGCCGGCGTGTCAAGCACATCGGCATATTCGCCGGCGATCACCGGGCGGGTGAACGGCACGGCCATGGCAGCCGACAACGCGGCCAGCAGGAACCACTTGATCATCGTCATTATTATTATCTCGGTGCACACCACGATTCCCTTGTGGGAGCGAGCTTGCTCGCGATAGCGGCCTGACAGTCAACATCCCTGTTGAATGTGCTGGCCTCATCGCGAGCAAGCTCGCTCCCACAGTGGATTGCGGGGGTTTAGCGGATGCCGGCGCCAGCCAGCGATTCAGCAGACCACTGCGCCTTCGACAGCGGATCGATGTACTTCAAGCCACCGTAAGGACCGTAGAAACCTTTCACGTTGTACGCACCGGAAATCAGGTCGTAAGTCATGTGGTTGATCGTGTCCGGAGCCTTCACGTCGTAGCTGTAGGTCAGGTGGGCGAAACCGCCACGGTAGAGCTGGCCACGGGCGTCATACTCGTCGGAAGCCAAAGCGATCCAGCTGTCCTCGTCGAGGTAGAAGGTCCGCTTGCTGTAGATGTGGCGCTTGCCCGGTTTAAGCGTGGCTTCCACCACCCACACCCGGTGCAGTTCCCAGCGCATCAGGTCCGGATTGACGTGGTTGGCCTTCATCACGTCGTTCGCGTCTTTGTGGTAGCTCAGCTTGTAGGTGTTGTACGGCACATACATTTCTTTCTTGCCGACCAGCTTGAAGTCGTAACGGTCCATCGCACCGTTGAACACGAAAGCGTCGTCATAGGTCGCAGCGCCGACGGTGCCAGGGTTCGGCGTGTCGTAGGCCAGGTCCGGTGCCAGTTTCACGCGGCGTTGCCCCGGCAGGTACTGCCAGGCGCGACGCGGTTGTTGCAACGGGTTGACCGAGTCCATCAACAGCAGTGCTTCACCGGCACGACGGGCAGGCCCGGTGTAGGTCAGCTTGATCTTGTAATACGTTTCATCGGAGGTCACCGGACCCGCTGGGCGCGACGGGGCGAAGAGCGGGTATTCGATGTTGAACACACCCGTGGAGCTCAACGAAGCGGTACCGGAGGAATCGACGTTCCACGAATCGTACTTGTTGGTCATTGCCACGCCTTGATAGCGCTGCAAGTGGTTCCACATGGCTTCGTAGCCGTCAGCGGGGATCGGGAACGGTACGCCCGGCAGGGAGTTTTCCAGACCCAGGCCGCCATCGCTGGTCTTGGCCGTCACAGCGTTTTTGGCAGTGTTGTCCAACACGGACTGAGGCATGCCGACGCTGCGGTGAGTCGGGTACACATCAAGGCGATACGATGGGTAGCGAGTGAGCAACGCCTGAGTGGTCGCGGTGAGCTTGTCTTTCTGTTCCGCAAGCTCTTTGCCAGTGATGACCAAGCGTGGTTTTTCAGCGCCGAACGGGTCCGGACGGAACGAGTCGCCGGTTTTGAAATCGGCCGGGATCGTGGTCAGGCCGCCGGTATATGCCGGAATGAGACCGTCGGCGCTGGCTGCTTTCTCAGCACCGATTGCCGTCAGGCTGGTGCCCAGTTTGGCCGCTTGATCGGCGCTGACCGCCGCATGGGCGGAGCCGACGACAGCCAGCGCCAGGGCGGTGGCCAATATTGATTTAGCAAAATTCATGGGGTGTCTCCTGTTAACTCACAGCTCTCGGATCAGAGGGTGGTTTTGAAAGTGAAAGTGACCATGCCGCGATCCTTGAGCTGGGCCACGGTACCGGCAAACGCAGTGGTCTGGCCGGGAACGCAGTTGTATTGACCGTTGGCACCCGGCGCGGCGCCATCGCCGTGGGCGGAAGCATTGCCGGCAGAACCACAGGTGTCGAAATCGCCAAAGTTATCGACGTACTTGAGGTCGAAGCGGTACTGGCTGTGTACATCCATGCCGACGCCGACCGAGTAGCTGCCGGTGCCTTTGTTGCCGCCCAGTTGCACGGACGACTGGCCCGCGAGGCCAACGTTGTAGCTGACCGGCATGAACATATCGATGCCGGGGAACACCTGGTACCAGGTCGGGTTGAAGTTCATGCCGACGATGTAGTTGTCCTTGGTGACCTTGTCGACGCCGTTGTACCAGTCCTCTCCCTTGAACAATTGCTTGTTCTCGGTCACATCCAGCCAGCGGCTGTAAGCGAGTTCAACCAGCAACGAAGAGGAATCCCAGAGCGGGGTTTCGCCGAAGGTGGTCAGGCCGTTTAACACCGCGTGTACGGTGTTGCCGCGTGCCACGCCGTTTTGGCCATCGAAACTGCTGATGAAGCCTGGTGCTTCGCGTGCGCCCAACGTCGGGTTGACGGTGGCCGGAACGCTGGACAGCGGCATGTTGTGGCGATAATTGAGGTCAAAACCGACACTCACGCCTGCAATGTTTTTGGCCAGGCTGAAACCGTAGACATCAATGTCATCCACGTAGAACTGGTTATAGCTGCCGGCAATACCCGAAGCGATCGCCGCCGGGGTGACAGCACTTGGCTGCAACACCAGGTTAGGCAGGATGTCCGAGGTTTTGCGGTAGTAGAGGCCCATGGTGCCGTCCAGCCACGCCGGGCTCCACTTGGCCATCAAACCAAAGTCGCCGCTATTGCTCGGCGTGAACGTATGGCCGTTTTGCAGGCGCAGGAACTGATTGGCACCCAATGGTCCGGCAACACCGAAGAACGGGTTCGCCGCACCAATCAAGGACAGGTTGTGGCCGCCGCTCTGGATACCGTCGTTGAAACCGAGGTACGTGCCGGACTCCGGCAAGCGCGCGGCGTCCCAATCGAGGAAATACTGCGCGGCGAGGGTCAGTTCCGGATTGACGGTGAAGCTGGTAGAGAGCTGATTACGCGGGATGAACAGCTCTTTGGCTTCGGTGCCCGGTACGGCGAGTGCCTTGGACAAGTCCAGGCCCGACTGGCCATAGCTGTTGCCGTGGGCAAACGCCAGGACGCTTTCACCCCAATAGACCGTGTGCTTACCGGCCTTGCCACTGAGCAACGATTCGTCGCCGATTTCAGTGCTGCCGAACACAAAGGCGTCGAGGAATTCGGAGGACGGACCATTGTAATAACGGTCGGCATAGCCGCTCTGGTGCTTCGAATCGGCTTTGCCGTTATTCAACTGGTTGGTCGACGGGTTGTAGCTGCCGATATCGTCATAGGCATGGTCGTACCAGCTGTTGGCGCTGACCCGAAAGCCCATCTGTTTTTTGTACACCACGTCCAGCTCCGACATGACGTCGAGACGTTGGGCAACCGGGCTACCAGAAGAAAAGTTGCGGTCGCCGTCGTTGTTGTTGAACGAGTGGGCGAGCTTGCTGTTCGGTGCCTCGACACGCTGGGCGTAGTTGAACTTCAGGGTGTTGTCGAAACGAACCGTCAGATCCTCGTTCCCCGTATCAAATTCGAACGCCTGCGCTGGCGCCATGCCCAGCCCGGCGAGTACCGCCGAAGCCAGCAGCCCGCGCCGCAGATTTGGATGGCAGATCTTATTGTTGTTATTCATCTAGCGTGCTCGCCTTCTCTGTGGTTTCACGAAAAGTCATTCAAAAAAATGCCGACTTCGGTGGAGTGCCCTGCTCTAAGGAGCACTGACCATTCGGTCGAGACTGTTGTATCGCGAGGGGTGGGGGGGTCGCCGGTCAATTGGGCCAAATCATCGGTCAGCGCAACTTTCCGCTCACTGTGGCGAGGGGGCTTGCCCCCGTTGGGCTGCAAAGCAGCCCCAAAATCTCTGATCGCACCTAGGATCTTGTGAGTGCTACGCACTCAAACGAGGGCAAGCCCCCTCGCCACAGGGATCACCCCTACAGAGGAATTGTTGTTTGTCTGGGGGGTTGTGTATCAGAGTTGCTGGCGGAAATCCGTGGGCGACAGCCCGGTCCAGCGCTTGAACGCGCGGGTGAAATTGCTGGTGTCACTGAAACCCAGGAGAAAGGTGATTTCAGTCACCGGCCGCGACGCCTGGCTCAGGTAGCTGTACGCCAGTTCCTTGCGGGTGTCATCGAGCAGTTGCTGGAAATGCGTGCCACGCTGGGACAGCTTGAGCTGCAGTTTGGTCGGGCTCATGTGCAACGCGTCGGCAACCCGGTCGCGGGTGCAATCGCCGTCCGGGAGGAACTCGATGATCTTCTGGGTCACACCGGTGATCACATCGTTTTTATCCAGGCGCGCCAGATAACTGATGATGATGTTGTCGTTGACCTGGGCCAGTTCCGGGCACGAGCCGCTGAGCGGATAGACCATATCCGCCTTGTTAAACACCATCAGGCTGCTGGCCTGCCCGAACAACACCGGCGATCTGAACAGCGCCTCATAAGGGCCCCCGCCTTCGTGGGGCATGGGGCGACAGAATTCCATCCGTACCGGTTTTAACTCCTGCTTATAGAGCAGGCGCATGGTGCGGATCAGAAAGCCGAAGAACGCATCTTCAGTCTCGTAGCACAGCTCCAGCAGGTGATCGCAGCGAAACTGGACCTGGTCATCCACCTGCGAGACATGGACCTTGGCGACCTGGGACACCAGGCGGAAATAACGCTCCAGGCGCCGGCAGAAATCCAGCAACGTACCACTGGCCGCCAGGGAGTAACCCAAGGCATGCAGGTGCGTCAGATGAATATGCTTGGCCACGGTCAGCCCGAAATACGGATTGTTGGTCACATCCACGCAAGCGCGGTACAGCTTGGTCATGGTCGCAACCGGCAAGCGGGTCATCGGATCGGTCGCCACGCCCAGCGGAATGCCCATGGCGAGGAAAATCCGCTTGCTGTCGACCCCACTGGCGTCGAGCGCGCGGGCGATGGCCACGGTGTAGCTGCTGATCGTGGTGGGCTGCAATGCTTCTTCACGCAACGAAGTGTCGGTGTCGGGCGTATCCATTTTCGAACCTGACATGGGCCTGCCTGTTGGGGATGCGAAATCCGATACTCGCCCTCGCCCGTCCATCGGTCAATGCTCGATGATGAGCATTTCCACGATGTTCCAGTGCTTGGCGCGATAGTCACCTGCCCCACTGACCAGCGAATTCATTCTATTGACCGGTGCAACGCCGGCCTTACACCCACAATCAGTTGATGTGGTGCATCAAATAACAAGAGAAGAACAGCATGAGCCAGAACGCAGAGTTCGATTACATCGTAGTTGGCGCGGGCGCGGCCGGTTGCGTGGTTGCCAGTCGTCTGTCGGAAGATCCGTCGATTTCCGTCTGTCTGCTGGAGGCTGGCGGCCCCGACAGCCATCCGCTGGTGCATATGCCGGCCGGCGTCGCGGCAATGGTGCCGACGTCGATCAACAACTGGCAGTACCAGACCCTGCCGCAGCCGGGCTTGAACGGTCGCGTCGGCTATCAGCCACGGGGCAAGACCCTGGGCGGCAGTTCTTCGATCAACGCCATGGCCTATCACCGCGGCCACCCCCGCGACTTCGACCGCTGGGCGGCCCTGGGCAACCCCGGCTGGAGCTATGAGGAGGTGCTGCCGTTCTTCAAGCGCGCCGAGCACAACGAACACTTCAAAGACGAGCTCCACGGCCAGAACGGCCCACTGAATGTGCGCTTCCATACGTCGCCCAATGCCTTCGGCGAAACCTTTATCGAGGCCGGCGTACAGGCGGGTTATCCGCCCTGCCCCGATCAGAACGGCGCGGTCATGGAAGGCTTTGGTCGCGTTCAGGTGATGCAAAAGGACGGCCAGCGCTGCAGCGCGGCCAAGGCCTATCTGACCCCGAACCGCCATCGCCTGAACCTGCACATCGAAACCCACGCCCATGCCACGCGAATCCTGTTCGACGGCAAGCGCGCGGTGGGCATCGAGTTCGTGCAGAACGGCGTCAAACGCACCCTGCGCGCACGGCATGAGCTAATCGTCAGTTCCGGCGCCTTCAACTCGCCTCAGCTGCTGTTGCTGTCCGGGGTCGGGCCAACCAATCAACTGCTCAAGTTCGATATTCCAGTGGTGCACGAACTCCCAGGGGTCGGCCAGAACCTGGTGGATCACATCGATTACGTGCACTCGTACCGCGTCAAATCGCGCAATCTGATCGGCCTTTCGCTGGCGGGAGCCTGGGACATTGCCAAAGCGGCGATCCGTTACTGGCGCCGGCGCAGCGGTCCGCTGACCACCAACTTCGCCGAGGCCTGTGCCTTCGTCAAAACCTCACCGGAATTGGCGCAGGCCGACATCGAACTGGCGCTGACCATCGCCATGTTTGCCGACCATGGCCGCACGCTGTATCGCGGGCACGGGCTCAGCCTGCATGCCTGCCTGCTGCACCCGAAAAGCGTCGGGCAACTGACCCTGGCGAGCGCCGACCCGATGGTCGCGCCGCTGATCGATCCGGCGTTCCTGACTCACCCGGATGACATCAAAACGCTGATCGCAGGCTACCGGATCATCCAGAAGGTCATGACCACCCCGGCGTTCAAGGCGTTCGCCCCACAGGATGTACTTGACGCCCCGATGAGCAGCGACGCCGAAGTCGAGCAAGTGCTGCGCAACCGTTCCGACACCCTCTATCACCCGATCGGTACCTGCAAAATGGGCGACGATGCACTGGCGGTTGTGGATGCCCGATTGAAGGTGCATGGCCTGGAAGGCTTGCGCGTGGTCGACGCCTCGATCATGCCGACTATCATTGGCTGTAGCACCACCGCCGCGACGGTGATGATTGGCGAAAAAGCCGCCGAGTTTATTCGTCAGGACCGCGCTGCATGCGCCTCTCTTTCCTCGAAGGACGATCATGAATCCAGTACGCAGCCTCACCCCGCATAAGCTGCTGGTGGTTTCAGCGGCGATCGAACTGGCAACCGGCGTGGCGCTGCTGCTCACGCCAGGCCTGGTCAGCCACCTGTTGCTGGGCATCGCGACGGACGCGAGCAATCTGATCGCCCGCTGTTTCGGCATTGCATTGATTGCCCTCGGCATCGCCTGTTGGCCGCGGCCGGTCAACCCTGCCGCGCTGCGTTCGATGTTGTTCTACAACGGTGCGATTGCACTCTACCTGGCTTACATCGGCGTGTTTGTCGGCGGCGGTTTATTGCTGTGGCCCGCGGTGGTGTTGCATGCCGTGCTGACGGCTTTGTTCTTGCGCCGATAATCCCCCCTCATTGACAGACATCTAAAGGAGTACGCACATGGGCGTATTGGACGGCGTTCGTATCGTCGAAATTGCCGGTATCGGACCGGGGCCGTTTTGCGGCATGTTGCTGGCGGACATGGGCGCCGAGGTGATCCTGGTGGAACGCGCCGGCAAGGGCGGCGACATGCTCGACCTGGGCAAGCACGCCATCGTCAATCGCGGCAAACAATCGATTGCCCTCGACCTTAAGGACCCCGACGCCATCGAAGCGGTGTTGCGCCTGATCGAGGGCGCTGACGCGCTGATCGAAGGCATGCGCCCCGGCGTCATGGAGCGTCTGGGCCTTGGTCCGGACGTATGCCTGGCGCGCAATCCGCGTCTGGTCTACGGCCGCATGACCGGTTGGGGCCAGCAAGGTCCGCTGGCCCAGGCCGCCGGCCACGACCTCAACTACATCGCCCTGTCCGGCGCCTTATGGTTCAGCGGCGAAGCCGGCCAGCCGCCGATGGCACCGCCGACGCTGGTGGGTGATCTGGGGGGCGGTGCGTTGTACCTGGCGATGGGCATTCTGGCCGGGATCATCAACGCCAGCACCCACGGCGTCGGTCAGGTGGTGGACGCGGCGATTGTCGACGGCAGCGCCAACCTGATGAACCTGCTGCTGTCCGCGCACTCCGCCGGCCAGCAGCCACTGGAACGCGGCCGCGGGCTGCTCGACGGCGCCCATTGGGCCCGCACCTATGCGTGCGCAGATGGCTTGTTCATCAGCGTCCAGGCCCTGGAGCCGCAGTTCAACGCCCTGTTGTTCAGCAAGCTGGGACTGGGGGACGATCCGGACTTCAAGAGCCCGTACGATCCGCGCCAGTGGGGCCCGTTGCGCCAGCGCCTGGAAGCGGTGTTTGCCAGCCAGCCGCGCCAGCACTGGATCGATCTGCTGGAAGGCACCGATGCCTGCTTCGCCCCGGTCCTGACACCGGCCGAAGCCCTGGACCATCCGCACATGGCCGAACGCGGTGTGTACTCGCGCAAGGACGGTGTGCTGCAAGCGGCACCGGCGCCCCGGTTTTCCGCGACGCCTTCGGCGGTTGGCAAAGTGCCGATTCGCGGCGAACACAGCACAAGCATTCTGCGCAAGGCAGGCCTGAGCGAAGAGCAGATCCAGCGGTTGATCTGAAAAACCGGGGCCTGATGCCAATCAGATAAGCCCCGGAACTCCACAATCCCTGTGGGAGCGAGCCCCCTCGCCACAAAAGCCCTACAACACAAAGGCCTCTCTTCACAGATTCAATTCAGTCTTTCAGAAACACCGCCACCGGACTGTCCTCGCGCAACGCATGACAGGTATTGAGCAACGCCCCCCTGGCATTGCGATATGCATCGACATCTGCCAGCGTGCGTGGCGCCACCAGTGATCGGGCCATGGGGATGGTCTGAAAGGCTGTCGTCGCGATCGGCAGCAGCAGCTCTGTCAGGTGCACACAGCCGCCAATTCCGCCGAACAGTTCCTTGATCCGCCGCGAAAACCCCGGGCCGACGCGCTCGCCCAGCAACTTCTGATAGGCCGGCATTGCCCCGCGACACTGACTGGTGGGCACGTCCGGCATCGACACCTGCACGCCCTGCACAATGAAAGCGTCGTCGAGGGTCAGGCGTATCCACATGCCGTGGTACGTCTGCCCCCTCTCCACGGTGCCGCCTTCTGCAAGCGTCACCGGATGGGTCTTGCTGTCGCTCAGCCGCCCTTCGATATCCCACAAGCCATCGGCGCGTAAAAAGCCCTGGCATTCCACCGTGCGCCGGTGAATCAATCGGCGGCCGGATTCATCGAGTTCGTCAGTCATCGGTCAAACCCTCTGCTTGCGGCGACGACGCCACACCAGCACGCCCACCAGTAACACCAGCACTGCCACCACCGGAGGCGCGGCAGCCTTGAGTTTGGGAATGACCACGTGTTTCAAGGCATACAACTGCCCCTGATGCATGTAGTCATAACCGACCGGCATCGGCAGCACGCCATTGACCCGCGCGTACTCGGTGTAATCAGCCTGCATGGCCACAAAGCGCTCCGGCATCTGCTGTTGCAAGTCGTTGACCTCGCCGGGGTCGGTGACGATGTTGTAGAGGTGCCATTGCTCGTTGCCCACCGGTTTCAGGCTTTTCACCAGTTTGTAATCGCCCTTGAACAGCGCGGCACTGCCCGACAGCTCATAGCCGATGGCCTGGTCTTCGGGGTGCACGCGGTCCGTCGCGCCAGTCAGCACCGGCACCAGGCTGGTGCCGATCATCGGCTCTACGGCTCGCCCCTGAAACTGGCCGTTATGCACCGGCACGCCCGCCACTTCCAGCAAGGTCGGGACGATGTCATTGACGTGGGTGAAGGCTTTGGAAATGTGATTGCTCTGGCCACCGGGCACACCGGCAACGATCAACGGCGTGCGCAAACCGCCCTCGCCGGCAAAGAACTTGTAGCCGCTCAACGGCGACGCGGCGGCGCTGGCCCAACTTGGGCCGATACTGGTGAAGGCGCCCTTGCTGCCCAGTCGATCGAGCTGGCGGGTGTAGTTCATTTCCAGCCACAGCCGCACGGCGGGGATGGCGTAAGGGTCGGTGGGTTCGCTGCCGTTATCGGACAGGAACACGAACACGGTGTTGTCGTACTCGCCCGTGTCTTTGAGGTGCTGGATGAAGCGACCGATTTCCTGGTCCATGGTTTCCGCCATGCCGGCATAGACTTCCATGCGCCGCGCTTCGTAGCGCTTTTCATGTTCATCCAGTGCGTTCCAGTCGGCGGTACTGGCCATGGTTTGCATGCCGACACCGGCCGGGATCAGGCCCAGTTCCACCGCCTTGTCGCGACGCTCGTTACGCAACGCGGTCCAGCCGGCGTCATAGCGGCCCTGGTACTTGTCGATGATTGCCTTGGGCGCCTGGACCGGCACGTGGTTGGCCTGAAAGCCCAGGTAGGCGAAAAACGGCTTGCCGTCCTGCCGGTCTTTTTCGATGTACTCCAGCGCCTTGTCGACGATGAAGGTCGAGGAGTAATAGTCCTTGGGCAGATGGGCCGGCTGGCCGTTCTCGAACCAGGCGGCTTTGTCGTAGAGCGGCGCGTACGGCCGCTCTTCCCAATTGTCCGAGCCGCTGTCGGCCTGGATGAACGAGCGATCGAAACCACGGTTGTTCGGCAAGGTGTCCGGGGTTTTGCCCAGGTGCCATTTGCCGGTGATGTAGGTGCGGTAACCACCCTCCTTGAGTCGGCTGGCGACGGTGATCGCATTGTCGTTGAGCACGCCGCTGTAACCGGGTTTGCCCAGGTGTTCTTCAGGCATGGTTTCCGGCATGTTGCCGACACCGTTGCGGTGATTGTCGACGCCGGTCAGCAGCATCGAACGCGTCGGCGAGCAGGAGGCGGTCACATGGAAATCGGAGAAGCGCACCCCCTCACGGGCCAGGGTGTCGATGTTCGGCGTGGCGATTTCGCTGCCGAAGGAACCGACGTCGCTGTAGCCCCAGTCGTCGGCGACCAGTACCACGATGTTCGGCTGTTTAGGGGCGGCGAAACTGTGGGCGGCAAAGGTCAGGCAACACAGAGCCAGGGCAAGCGGCTTCAACGGGAGCATTCGCAGATTCCTTTGTTTTTGTAGGAGTGAACCTGTGGTGAGGGGCCTTGTCGGACCGCCGCATCGCCCCGTTGGGCTGCGAAGCAGCCCCAAAATCTCTGATGCAACAAGATCCTGTGAGTGCTTCGCACTCAAACGGGGCGATGCGGCGGTCCGACAAGGCCCCTCGCCACAGGGCCGCTCCCACATTTTGATCGGGGTATGGACTAAATCAGGGTTTCAATAGAGCGCCGATGACCCGGCGAAACAGTTGGCCGTACGGCGGGCGTAGCAGCCCCATCACATCCCATCGCGGCGGCGTGAACACCGAGCGTTCCAGGCTGAATGCCTTGAACCCGTATCCGCCTCGATAACGACCAAACCCCGAGTGACCACAGCCACCGAATGGCAAATCGGTCTGGAACAGGTGCTGCATCACTTCATTGATACACGCGCCCCCGGAATGGGTGCGCTCCAGCACATGCTTGGCTTCAGCGCGGTCGTCACCGAAGTAATACAGGGCCAACGGCCGCGAATGCGCGTTGATGTACGCCAGCACGTCCTTGATATCGCGATAACTGCGAATCGGCAGCAACGGACCAAACACTTCGCCCTGCATCACCAATGTCGAGTCCGGCGGATCAACCACCAGGGTCGGAGCAATCTTGCGTGAAGCGCTCAAGTCCTCGTCACCCGGATTGACCTCGATCATCCTGACGCAATGCTCACGAGCGTCTTGCAGACAGGCTTGCATCCGCTGGTATTGGCCCGGCGTCGCCATGGCGGTGTAGTCGGGATTGTTCAGCAGCGTCGGGAACAGGCGCTGCATTTCGACCTGCATGGCGCTCAACAAGCGTTCAAGGTCGTCCTCGTGCACAAACACATAATCCGGAGCGATGCAGGCCTGACCGGCGCTGACGCCCTTGCCGCCCCAGATACGTTTGGCGGCGTTTTGCAGATCGGCACCGCGTCCGATGATGGTCGGCGACTTGCCGCCCAGTTCCAGCGTCAGCGGTGTCAGGTTTTCTGCGGCGGCACGCATCACCAACCGCCCAACCCGTGGACTGCCGGTAAACACCAGGTGATCCAGCGGCAGCGCGGAAAACGCCGCGCCCAACTCGGCACCGCCGATGAAGCCTGCTACTTCGGTATCGTCGAACTTCCCGGCCAGCAATTCGATCAGCAGGCTGGCCGTGGCCGGCGACTGATCGGAAAACAGCAGAATCGCGCGGTTACCCGCCGCCAGCGCTTCGGCCAATGGCCCGAGCGCAATGGCAATCGGGAAATTCCATGGCGAAATAATGCCGATCGTGCCCAACGGCTGAAAATGGATTTCAGCCTTGGCCCCCAGCCAGCCGCTGCCCAGTTCGGCTTTACGGCGCTGCGGACGCATCCACTGACGCACACGATCGCGCGCATATTTCAGGCCCTGTACCGGCAGCAGCACGTCCGCCAACAGCGACTGATCGTGACTGCGCCAGGTGAAGTCCTTGGCCAAGGCGTCGCAAAGGGCCTGCTGGTTGTCCAGCAACAGGTTGATCACCCGGTTGATCCGCTCGATACGCAGTTCGGCGGACGGTGGCCCCTCGGACAACGAGGCGGCCTGTTGGCGGGCGAGCAGAGCCGCAATCCGTGCCGAGGCCGGTACAAACAGCGCGTGCGTTTCATCAGCGAGGGACAAGTTCATGGTCGTGTTCCTATTTTGCAGGCGCATTGGGGCCGATCAGTTCAAAGTCAGGCGAGAATTTGTCCAGCGAGCCCAATACGTCGTAGACCGCGATCTTGCTGCCGTCGATTTTCAGTTGACCTTTGATCACCGCTTCAATGGGCGACAGCTTCTCCGCCAGAATGTCGTTCAGCGTTTCGCGGGTCAGGGACAGCGTGGCGTCGGCGTTGTCGGCGTTGTAATCGGCGACGTAGGTCAACGCCGAGTTCTCCAGATTGAGCATGTAGCGCTTGCCGTCAGGCCCGACATCGGTGAAGTTCCAGTTCAGGACAATGTGCTTGCCTTCGACATCCGACGCCTTCAGACGCACACCCAGGTAATCGAAAATATTGTCGATGGTCAGCGCGCGCAGCATGTCCGGGCTGGCGGTGCGCAAGGGCGAGGCGAGTTTCTTGCCACCACTGCGTTGCTCCATGGCGGCGGCCAGGTAGCTGTTGCGCTCCACGGCCGACTCAGCCTGGTAACCCAGTTGCTCCAAGGCATCGGCGGACAACTCCCGCGCGGCCTTGTTGTCCGGTTCGGCAAAGACCAAATGGCTCATGGCTTGCGCCACCCAACGGTACTGACCGTTGGCAAAGTCAGTGCGGGCGCGGGCCAGTACGGCGTCGACACCGCCGCCATACTCGACAAATTTCTTGCCGTAATCACTGTCGGACAACGCATCCATATTGGCCGGGTTGGCGTCATACCAGCCCATGTATTGCTGATATACCGCTTTGGAGTTGCGCTGCACCGACCCATAAAAACCATGGGTGAAGGTTTCACTGGCCAGGCTCGCCGGCACGTGGCTGCGCATGTATTCGGCAATCTCGACCGGTTTGTAGCCCTTGTTGATCAGGCGCAACGACTGGTCGTGCAGCCATTTGTACATGTCCCGTTGCTTGGACAGGTAGTTGACCACGCGCTCATGGCCAAACACCGGCCAGCCGTGCTGCCCCACCAGAATGTCGGTACCAGGCCCGAACTGCTGCAGGGCTTGATTGAGGTATTTGGACCAGGCCAGGCCATCACGAATGCTCGCCCCGCGCAACGTCAGCAGTTGATGCTGGGTCGGCAGCGCCAGTTCGCCGGTATCGAGCACTTTGAACTGCGGGAAGTAGTGGATGAACTCGGCAGGGGCTTCGGTGCCGGGGGCGAGCATGTTGACGATTTCGACGCCATCAATGGTCAGGGTTTGCACCGGCTTGTCGAGTTCGAGGGTCGGCGGGATCAGGGTGATCGTGCCGTTGGACAAGGCCTTGGCGCCGCCAAGGTCAATCTGGCCCTGGGCGCTGCGTGGCAAGGTAGTACCGAACTGATATTCGGCGCGACGGCTCATGGCGTTGCCGGCCATCACGTTTTCGGCAACCGCGTGTTCCATGAAGCCTGCCGGGGCAATGATCTGCACCTTGCCCGACTTCACGTCCGCCTCATCGACGATGCCGCGAATGCCCGCGTAGTGATCGACATGGCTGTGGTTGTAGATCACCGCGACCACCGGTTTGCGCGGGCGGTGCTGGTAATACAGTTCCAGCGAGGCGCGCGCCACCTCGGTGGCCAGGTTGCAGTCAATGATGATCAGGCCGGTCTTGCCTTCGATGATGGTCATGTTGGTCAGGTCAAGACCGCGCACTTGGTAAAAACCGTCCGTGACCTTGAACAGCCCATTGGACATGCTTCTGCGCGCCTGCTGCCACAGGCTCGGGTTGACCGTGGCCGGTGCGTCGGCTTTATCGAGGAATTCATAGCCCTTGAGGCTGTACACCACGTGACCGTCGGCGGCGGTGGTTTCGGCGTCCGGCAGACTGGCGATGAAGCCGCGCTGGATGTCCGCTTCTACCAGCGGATCAACGGCGGGCATGCTGTGCGCGGTGTTCGCGTTGGCGGCGATGGTCGCCTCGGTCGCGGCTTTCTGGCCACCCTGCCCGGCGCTGTTGTTGGCCGCTTGCAGAGAAATGCCGCTTTGACCTCGCGACCATTGCAGCCCACCGACAATGCTGGCGGCCAACACTGACACCGTCAGCACTACACGGATTTTCTTCATCGCACGGTCTCTCTCTGATTGTTATTCGAATACCGTTTCGATGGTACAAGCAAGGCGCCTGGGTTGCCGGTCTTCTCAATCAATTCATCTGTCTTCACAGACCGGGCAACTTGTAGGAGCCGAGCTTGCTCGCGATGGCGGCGGTACATTCAACATTGATGTCGCGTGATACGCCGCTATCGCGAGCAAGCTCGGCTCCCACAGTGCGGCATCCCGCCCCCCCTGCGGACAACCGCTTTCGTTGCAATGACCTGCGACCGCCCCGCTTGCGTTCCTACTATCGGCTCATCAACAACGCCAATAGAGCGCAAACAATAAGGGGAGTTGTCATGAGTGATGATGTGCTGCTGTATGAAATCGTCGGCCCGGTAGCGCGTTTGACGCTTAATCGGCCAAAGGCCATGAACGCGTTGAACCTGGCGACCCTCGCCGAGCTGGAACGCTGCCTCAACGACATCGCGCTCAACGATGAGCTGCGGGCGGTGATCCTCACCGGCACCGGCCCGGCCTTCTGCGCAGGCGCCGATCTGAAAGAAGTGTTGGCCGGCAGCAGCCTGCCCGCTGGCGAAGCCGACTTCCTGGACCGCGCCAATCAAGTCTTCGGTCAGTTGCGTAACTTCCCCAAACCCGTGATCGCCGCCCTCAACGGCGTGACCATGGCCGGCGGCCTGGAACTGGCGATGTGCGCCGACATTGTGGTCGCCGCACACAGCGCGACCCTGGCTGATGCCCATGCCAATTTCGGTGTGTTCCCTGGCGCTGGCGGCGCTGCGGTTCTGCCGCGCCTGATCCCGTTGAACATCGCGATGTACCTGCTGATGACCGGCAAATCCCTCTCGGCCACTGAAATGCAAGGCTACGGCCTGGTGTGCGAAGTCCACGCCGACGAAGAACTTGCTGATGCCGCCGTGAAGCTGGCCAAGCAGATCGCCAAAAAGAGCCCGATCGCCTTGCGCCGCATGAAGGAAGTGGCTCGCGCCACGGCTGACAAATCTCGCGACGACGCCTTGCAGCACGAGCAAGTGGCGCTGCGCCAACACCTGCGCACCGCTGATTTCCAGGAAGGCCTGCAAGCCTTCGGCGAAAAACGCGCACCGAACTTCAAGGGCCGCTAGGCCACCACGCCCCCACACCCGCAGGAACAGACAATGAACGATATTTATGTAGTGGGCGTTGGCATGACGCCGTTTGGCCGATTGCTTGACCGCAGCGTCTACGACATGGTCGAGGAAGCCGTGGGCCTGGCGCTGAAAGATGCCGGCGCCACCACCGCCGACGTCGGCTCGGTGTATTACAGCACCATGACCAACGGCATGCTGCAAGGCCAGACCGGTATTCCCGGCCCGATCGCCATGCGCCGCATCGGCATCGAAGGCGTCCCTGTGTTCTCCGTCGAGAACGCCTGCGCTTCCGGCTCTTCGGCCTTCAACCTCGCCACCCTGGCCTTGCGTGCTGGCCAGTGCGACATCGCCCTCGCCGTCGGTGCCGAGAAGATGAATGTCCCGGACAAATCCAAGATGTTCGCCGTGTTCGATGGCGGCTGGGACGTGTCCACCGTTGAGCAGAACAAAGAGACCTTGCTGGCCATGGGCGAAGGTATCGTGCCGCCACCGGGTACCGTTTCCGAGCGTCCTTACAGCGTGTTCATGGACGTCTATGCCTCCATTGCCCGCAATCACATGCTGCGCTACGGCACCACTCAACGGCAGATCGCCGCAGTGGCCGCGAAGAACCACCAGCACTCGGTGCACAACCCGCTGTCGCAGTTCCAGCAGGCCTTCAGCATCGACGAAGTGCTGGGTTCGCCCGCGATCTGCTACCCGCTGACCACGCTGATGTGCTCCCCGATCAGCGACGGTGCCGCCGCTGTTCTGCTGTGCAACGCCGAAGGCCTCAAGCGCCTGAAAAACGACGGTGACCGCGCCGTTCGCGTCCTCGCCAGCGTGGTGCAAACCGGCAGCAACCGGGGTCTCGATGAACCGGAAAAAATCATTGCCCACCTGGCGGCGAAAAAAGCTTACGAACTGGCTGGCGTAAATCCGTCCGACGTCGACGTCGCTGAAGTCCACGACGCCTCGGCCATCGGCGAAATCCTCAACGCCGAATCGCTGATGCTGGTGCCGTTCGGCGAAGGCGGCCCGGCTGCCGAGCGCGGTGATTTCACCGTTGGCGGCCGCATGCCGATCAACCCGTCCGGTGGTCTGGAATCCAAGGGCCACCCGATTGGCGCCACCGGCCTTGGGCAAATCCATGAGCTGGTCACGCAATTGCGCGGTGAAGCCGGCAAGCGCCAGGTCGAAGGCGCACGCATTGCCATCCAGGAAAACGGTGGTGGCCTGTTCGGCATCGAAGAAGCCGTAGTCGCCGTCAACATCCTCGCTAACAAGAATATTTAAGGAGCCCCCCATGGGACACGTCATGCGCACCCCGGAACAACTCGAAGCCGTTGAGAGTTTCCGTCGTTTCCTGGCCGACAAGATCGACCCGGTGTTCAACAAGGAATACCGCGACACGTTCATGCCGAAAGAGAAAATGGCCGAGATGATGCGCCAGCTCTCCGAGTTTGGCATGGTCAGCGGCGCCGTCAGCGAGGCCCATGGCGGCCTGGGTCTGGACTGGCCGACCATGACAATGTTGTTCGAAGAAGTCGCTGCCTGCTCGGTCGACCTGTCGACGCCAGTGGTGATCAACTCCTTCGGCGCCCAGATGCTGGAAAAACTCGCTCCGGATCACCTGCGTGAACGTTACCTGCCGGGCCTGATCAGCGGCGATTCGTTCGTCAGCGTCGGCATTTCTGAACCGGATGTCGGCTCCAACGTGCTGGAAATCAAGACCCGCGCCCGTCGCGACGGTGACGACTACATCATCACCGGTGAGAAAACCTGGATCAGCAACGGTTCGTACTCGGACTTCCTGATCTGCACCTGCCGCACCGGCGAAGACCCACGCAAGGGCCTGACCCATTTCCTGCTCGACCGTAAAGAACACCCGTATGAAGTGCAGAACATCCACAAGATGGCCTGGAACAGCCAGTCCACCGCGCAAATCTTCCTTAACGACGTACGCGTTCCCGCCAGCAACATCATCGGCGGCGAAGGCATGGCACTGAAAAACACCCTGTCGTTCTTCGAACGCTCCCGTGTGTTCGTGGCCGCTCAAGGCCTGGGCATCGGCCGTCGCGCACTGGAAGAAGCCGTGCGTTACGCCAAAGAGCGCAAACAACACGGCAAAGTGATCGCCGGTCACCAGTTGATCAGCGGCATGCTCGCGGAAATGGCCACCAACGTCGACGCCGCGCGCCTGCTGACCTACCGCGCTGCCGAGATGATCGGCTCCGGCATTCCGGCAGAAATGGAAGCGGCGATGGCCAAGTATTTCGCCTGCGAAATGGCGGTGACTGTCGCCCGTCAAGCCGTGCAGATCCACGGCGGTGCCCGCGTCACCACCGACTTCCTGGTCGAGAAACTGGCCCGCGAAGCCATCATCGTGCCGATTCCGGAAGGCACCACGCAGATCCAGCAACTGATCATTGGCCGCGCCCTGACCGGGGTCAACGCGTTCTGATCCACCGCTCGTTCCACTCCTAACAATAACAACCCGGTCCGTTTGGACCGGGCAGCGAACAAGGACACTTTCATGCGTATTCAAGACAAAGTTATCGTGATCACTGGCGGCGCTTCGGGCCTGGGCCTGGCGACTGCGCATTACATGGCCGGCGAAAAAGGCGCCCGCGTGGCGATTTTCGACCTGAACATCGAAGCCGGTGAAAAAGCCGTGGCCAGCATTGGCGGCGATCGCGCGATGTTCGTGCAAACCGACGTCAGTGATGAAGCCTCGGTGCAAAACGCAGTCAACGCCGTGATTGCCAAGTTTGGTGCAATCCATGTCTGCATCAACGGCGCCGCCGTGCCGAACGGTTTCAAGGTCCTAGGCCGCGAAGGCAAGGCAGCACCGCTGTCGAAGTTCGCCTTGGCGACTGCGATTAACCTCAACGGCGTGTTCAACGTCATGTCCAAGTGCGCCGAGCACATGGCCAACAACGAAGCTGAAGCCGGCGAAGAACGAGGCGTGGTGATCAACGTTTCGTCCGGCGCGGCCTACGAAGGCCAGGTCGGCCAGTGCGCCTACGCGGCCACCAAGGCTGGCGTCATCGGCATGAACATGCCGGCCGCCCGTGAACTGGGCGAGATTGGTGTGCGGGTCAACGCCATCGCTCCAGGTCTGTTCCTGACCACCATGGTTGCCGGTCTCGACGAGAAGGTTCTCAACTCGCTGAAAGAGCAGATGGAATCGCCGAAACGCCTGGGTGACATGCGTGAGTTCGCGCATTGCTGCGCGTTCCTGATTGAAAACGCCTACGTCAACGGCGAGACCATCCGCCTGGATGCCGCCTCGCGCATGCGTGCCCGATAACTCGCGCTGCGGTCTACTGGAGCTATTGGAGCGGTCCACCATGAAAATGAACTTTAGCCGGGTCATGCGCTTGCTCGCGTTGCGTCATCGCGACCAGGAAGCCATCGTCAATATCGAGCGTAATCGGCGCTACAGCTACGAGCAGTACCATCTGCTGACCAACCGAATCGCCGATGTCCTGCGCTCGATGCTGCAAGTGCGCGCAGGCGAACGCTTCATGCTGATCCTGGAAAACGACAACCTCAGCCTGATGATGTTTCCAAGCACGTTCAAGCAGGAAGGCACGGTGGTCATGACCAACCTGCGCGACCCGCTTGAAGAGCATTCGCGTCAGGTCGACCTGGTCAAGCCTCGCGTGGTTTTCCTTGAAACCCGCTTGCTGGACAGCTACTACGGCATGTTGCGCCACCGTGGCTGCGACATCGTGGTGATGGACCCGCCCACGGCCGAGCAGGCCAGCCTCCCTGGCGTTCACAGCTTCTGGTCGTTGGTGGACGCCGCGTCCGACCTCGACAACGATGTGAGCCTCGATACCGACGAGCACCTGTGCATGTTGCGCTTCACCGGTGGCACTACCGGCAAGGGCAAGTGTGCGATGTATTCCATCGACAACTGGATGGCCTGCCGCGATGCGGCGTTCATCAACACCGATTTGGGCTTGAACAGCTCGACGCGGCTGTTGCATGTGTCGCCGCTGTCCCACGGCACGATCATGCTGTTTTTCCCGACGTTCTATGGCGGTGGCACCAACCTGACCATGAACCAGCTGGACATGGAGGCCTGGCGTCAGCAGGTTGAACAGGAGCGCGTGACCCACTCGTTCCTGGTGCCGACCGTGTTGTATCGCTTGCTGGAAATGCAACGCGCCGCGCCCAAGGATTTTTCCTCGCTGAGCACCTTGATCTACGGCGCCGCGCCGATGAGCCCGGACAAGCTGGGCGAACTGGTGGAATGCTTCGGGCAGATTTTTGTCCAGGGTTACGCCGCCACCGAAACGCCTATGATCATCGCCGCGCTGGACAAGGCCTCGCACCAGCCGGGCAATGCCACCGCGTTGCAACGCTTGTCGTCGGCCGGTCGTCCAACCCCAGGTGTCGAAGTGTTTATCGCCGATACCGACGGCACACCGCTGCCGATTGGCGAAACCGGCGAGATCCGCATTCGCTGCAAAGCGGTGATCAAAGGCTACTACGAGAACCCGGAAGCCACCGCCGCCGAGTTCGACGACGGTGCGTGGAAATCCGGCGACCTGGGCTACATCGACCGCGATGGTTTCCTGTACATCGTCGACCGCCTCAAGGACATGATCATCAGCGGCGGCTTCAACGTCTACGCTGTGGAAGTCGAAGCGGCACTGGCGGCGCATCCGTCGGTACTGATGGCGGCTGTGGTCGGGATTCCGCATGCCGAATGGGGCGAAGCCGTCCACGCTGAAGTCATCCTGCGTCAGGGTGAATCGGTGACTTGCGAGGAGTTGATTGCCCAGACCCGCACGCGACTGGGCGGCTACAAGGCGCCGAAAACGCTGGTGTTCGTCGATGAGTTGCCGCTTTCGGTGGTCGGCAAGGTGCTGCGCCGCCAGGTACGGGAAAAGTACTGGAAAGGATCGTTGCGTAACATCAGCTAAAGCTCCGCCAACGAAAATCCCTGTAGGAGTGAGCCTGCTCGCGATGGCGGTAGTCCATTCAACATTGATGTGACTGACAGTCTTCTATCGCGAGCAAGTTGCGGTTGATCAAGGCGCCGGCACCACGGTGTAGAAAACACCGTTGGCGCCATAGGCAGGTCGCAGCCAGGAAGTGCCGCATTCGTAGAATGTGCCTTGGGGCATCGTCTGCAAACCGCATCCGGCAGGCAGGGTGGCAAAGGTCGCACCCAAGGGCATCGTCGGCGGTGCCGAAGCCACCATGCCGGCGTTATAGCCTGCTCCGTAAGAATTGTTGTTGGCATTCTGGTCGGCCGCCGTCGCTGCAGCCTCCCCGGCTACAACACCCACCGCTGCCGCAGCGGCTGGATTGACCCCCTCGTTGTATCCGCAGTCATAGCAACCGCTGCTGGCCACCACGGCGGTTGGCGGATGGTAGTAGGTCGTCCCGTATGGAACAGCATGGTAAGCGGTCGTGGTCGTGCCATATCCCGGCGGATGGTAAGCCGTCGTGCCATAGCCATCGTCGTGGTAGCCAGCAGCGGTAGCGCCGTTTTCACCTTGTGCATGCCACGCACCCTCCCCGCCGGAAGCTGTTCCGCCTTCGGCACCCGTACCGTGCCAGGACCCGTCACCCCCGGAGGCAGTACCGCCGGCTTCACTTCTGCCGCTCCAGCTACCCTCGCCACCGGACGCTGAACCGCCTTTATAACCGGAACCACTCCAACTGCCGTCACCGCCGGACGCCGAACCGCCGCGATTGCTTTCGCCGCTCCAGCTGCCACCGCCGCCCGACGCCGAGCCGTAATCGCCGGAGTGACTCCATGAGCCACCACCGCCAGATGAATGTCCCCAGGCCGACGCGCGCGACCAGGCTGCCGCCTCGTTACACGCAAGTGCCCCGATTAACAGTCCAGCGAACATCAAGGTAGATCTGTTCATGATTCAACCTCCTCGTTCAGGGTTTGGTCACCGGGTCTTTAACGCCTTTCGGGGCAATCAAAGCGGGCGGCGGGGAAAACTGAATCCGATGCGCCGACTCGATATGGTCAGGCTTGAAGAAATCTGCCGACATCGCCGAACTGAGCTTCCAGTCACTGAACTCGACCTGATGCCGGGACCGGGTCGGGTCATCGAGAAACACCGCGCGCAACATGCGCGGCAGCTTGTCTTCAGTACCGATCCAGGCCTGGACGAATACGCTGTCGCTCGTATAAGCGATCACATCGGTGGTGGTATCTCCGACCACCGTGGACTGGCCGATGTAAAACGCCACGCGCATGCCCTCGGACAAATCTTTATACGGGTCCGCGACGATGACATCGGTAAACGGAAAATAGATAGCGGCCCGTCGGTACGCGGCCTCCAGCGTCGCATCGATGGTCGGTGGCGCATCGGCTTGTGCGAGCAGGTTGTCTTTGCGCTCATAGGCATAGGCTTTCTTGCCATCGTAATAAAACTCGGTGGCCGGGCCATCGCCCGAGGTCAACACACGCAGGCGATCCGGACGCTGCAGGTTGACCAGCGCCACTGTGTTGTAAGCCAGGGGTGGCCCCAGACGACTGGGCTTTTCGTAGGTGGTGACGGCTTTGAAACTCAGGCCCTGAGTGCCGGTCAGCCGGGCGCTCATGGCCTTGAGGATATCCAGCGCCTTGGGCTCCAGTTGCGTCGCGGGTGCGTCGGCGGCTGGCGCCTGTGCGGCAGACAACGGGGTTGCGAACGCTACGATAACAACGCTGAGCGAAAGCCAGCGGACATGCTGTTGGAGGGTGGGCATCGGTTGTTCTCCCCAGAGCGAGGTCAGGCGTCAAATGCCTGGCGACGGATGTGACGTCGCAGCGAATTCATAGTGCGATGAACACGCTTCGAAGATTCATGCCTTGTACCGGTTTGCAGTCATTGCCCCCGGAAACATCAGCAAAGCTCAGTTTTATGGCATTCGCCATTCCATCGAGAAAAATTCGGGCGATTCAGCGCAAGAATCATCGGCGCGCACCGTATTGCGCTGGATATTTCAGCATTGCTACCTACGCTCTCCGAAACGCTATTCGGTTTGTTACCGAACAGTTCGACTTTTTCCATGGAGCACTTACCACCATGTACCCGTCCCGAAACTTGCTTATCGGCGCCGCGTTGGCCGGCCTCCTGCTCGGTGGTTGCACCTCAAAAGTCACGGAGGCAACGCAGTATTCCGGCTTCCTGCCGAGCTACAACGACTTGAAGGAAGTCCAAACGCCCAGCGGCGGCACGGCAATGCGTTGGGTGAGCCCGACGTGGAACCCGAACGCCTATGACACCGTGGCATTCCGCACGCTGGAGTTCTATCCCGCACCCAAACCCAATGAGCGGGTCAATCAGCAGACGCTGGCCGACTTGCAGAGCTTCATGACCAGCAGGGCCAAAGCCGTACTGGGCCAGAAGTACCGGATAGTGTCCAACGTGAGTGAAGCGCGGCGCGATTCAAAACCCCTGATCCTGCGGGCCGCCATCACTGGCGTCAGCGCCTCGAACGAAGGCATGAAGTGGTATGAAGTGGTGCCGGTGGCAGCCGTTGTCGGCGCGACACAGGCCGCCACCGGTCATCGGGATCAGGACACCAACCTGTTCATCGAAGCCGAGCTCATCGATGCGAAGACCAATGAGCCCGTGGTCAAGGTCGTTCGCAAGATATTCGGCACACAACTCTCGAACGAGAGTCAGCAAATCACCACCAAGGACTTCAAGGATGCGATCGAAAAGCTGAATGCCGATATCTGGGCGTTCATCCGCAGTTGAGTCCGGTTTGAATCGTTGTTTACGACACTGAAGAGGTACACAGCATGAAAGCAATCCTGTCCTGGATGACCGTCACGTTGGCGGCTGTATTGATCAGCGCCTGCTCCGCCGTGGGCTCCACCCAAGGCGGTGCCGGCGAGATCGAGATTCGCTCAGGGAAGATTGAGCAGATAACACTGACGCAGATGCAGACCAACCACGACAGTGGTATCGGCGCGGTCCTCGGTGGCGTTGGCGGTCTCGCTCTTGGCAGCTTGATCGGTCATGGCACCGGGCGCGATGTCGCCATGGTTGCCGGCGCCCTCGCCGGTGCGGCAGGCGGCAATTACGCCGAGAAGAAAAAGTACGACCAACCGGTAGAAGCACAACAGATCATCGTGCGGACCAGAAGTGGTGTGCTGGTGTCGGTGACCCAGCCGATCAATCCAAACCTGAGCAGAGGCATGAACGTGTATATCCAGGGTTCAGGCAATGAAGCACGTGTGGTACCGCAAGGCAGTTAATGCGGGCCCTTACTTGGGAAACAGCAGCGTAATCGCCGCACGAAAGCCCCAGCCCCGAGCGCCGTCCTCGGGGCTGTCGGCCCAATAGCGCGGACCGGCCTGAAGGGTCAGTGGCTGGCCTCCCAGCTTCAACAACTGCGTCACTGTGGCGTTGACCGGTACGGCCCATTCCTTGGTCTGCCAGTTGTAGATTGACTCGGTGTTCACGCCAAACGTGGTGTAGGTGTGAGTGGTGTACGACCAGAAGGGCTGCAAGTACGTCTGGTTGACCTTCGGCGCATTGGGCTGTTCGCCGCTCAGGCTCCAGATGTGGTTGGCCAGGATGCCTCGGGTCCAGCCGTTTGATTGTTTAAGCGCCACGACGGTCGGCCCGGCGCCCCACTGCCGACTGCTCAGCAACCGGTCACTCCCCGTAGGAATCAGCAACGCAGGCCCGGCACCGAGAATCCAGCCGCTGGCCGTCGGTTCCTTGGGCGAGAAGAAAAAACTTTGGGTGACATCGCCGGTCCCGGACTTGTCCGCCGCACCGTCTGGCGCCAGGCCATGCTGGTCAATGATCGGCAGGATCGTGCGGGAGATCAGGTTCCAGTGGTCATTCAACTCGAAGGGCAAGACCGGCTGGATGTTGGTCACGCTGTGCATGCCCTCCCCCGTGGACCCCATCTTCTGATCCCAGGTGTACTGGATCGGCAGGCTGTACATCGCCGCGACCGGATTCAGCGACTTCTTCGCCAGTTCAGCGTTGTCCTCGGCGTGAGCATCGACCGCCCCGAGGAAAAGGGCGCAAGGCAACACGTAATGCGTCATTCGCAGGCTCGACATGTTTAGGCACCCCAGTGGTTTGGGCATGAGCAAAGCGTAGTTTCATGTCGCTCGCCATTCAATCGCGAAACAAATCGCGGGCACCGCCAGTTATTTGCCGCTTTTCGACTGGCTGGATCTGGATATTTCGCAATACCTACCTACGCTCTCCCCGGGGGGATCCAATATTTCAGGAGGAGCCGGGGGGCTCCTCTCCGCATGCCAACACCGTGTACAGGATCTCGACATGAATCGGAAAAAAATAGGCACAGTTCTCACAACACCACTACTGTTGTCGGCAATGTTTATCTCCGGCATGACTCACGCCGCTGATAAGCCACCCAATATTTTGGTGATCATGGGCGACGATATTGGCTGGTCCAACATCGGCGTCTACAACCAGGGGATGATGGCCGGTCGCACACCGAACCTCGACCAGCTCGCGAATGAGGGCATGCGCTTTACCGATTATTACGCCGAGGCAAGTTGCACCGCCGGACGCGCCAACTTCATCACCGGTGAACTGCCGATTCGTACCGGCATGACCACCGTCGGCCAGGCCGGTTCGCCTATCGGGATTCCAGCCGAAGCCGTGACCATCGCCACCACCCTGAAAGCCATGGGTTACGCCACCGGCCAGTTCGGCAAGAACCACTTGGGCGACCTCAATCAATTCCTGCCCACCGTCCACGGTTTCGACGAATTCTTCGGTTACCTCTACCACCTGGACGCCATGGAAGACCCGGCGCACCCCAATTATCCGAAGGAGCTGCTGGACACTGTCGGCCCGCGCAACATGGTCCACAGTTGGGCCACCGCCACCGATGACCCGACCGTCATGCCACGCTGGGGCAAGGTCGGCAAACAAAAAATCGAAGACGCCGGCACGTTGTATCCGGAACGGATGAAAACCGTCGACGACGAGATTCGCGACAAGACCTTCAGCTTCATCGACAAGGCCAAGCAGGACAACAAACCGTTTTTCGTCTGGCTGAACCCAACCCGCATGCACATCGTTACCCACCTGTCCGACAAGTACGAAGCCATGCGCAATGCACAAAACGGCTGGTCGGAACAGGAAGCCGGCATGGCACAACTCGATGACGTCGTTGGCGATGTCCTGGCCAAGCTGAAAAAAGAAGGCTTGGATGACAACACCATCGTGGTATTCACCACCGACAATGGCGCGGAAAACTTCACCTGGCCGGATGGCGGTACCACCCCGTTTGCCATGGGTAAAGGCACGGTGATGGAAGGTGGCTTCCGGGTGCCGGCCATCATTCGCTGGCCGGGCAAGGTGCCGGCCAACTCCATTGGCAACGGCATCATGTCCGGCATGGACTGGTTCCCGACGTTCGTCGCGGCGGCAGGCAATCCGAACATCACACAAGAACTGCTCAAGGGCAAACAACTGGGCGACACGACCTACAAAGTCCATTTGGATGGCTATGATCAGACGCCAATGATTACCGGCAAAGGTCCGTCGAACCGACATGAAATCTTCTATTTTGGAGAGAGCGCGTTGGGTGCGGTGCGCATTGATGATTACAAATATCGCTTCATTGACCAGCCTGGCGGATGGATGGGGGCCAAGGTCCCCATGGATGTACCGATCCTGACCAACCTTCGTCTCGACCCGTTCGAACGCATGGGTTGGCCGGAAAACCAGTCAGCACAAGGCTCGCAACAGTACTTCGACTGGTTCAAGTTCCAGTTCTGGCGCTTCGTGTTCGTCCAGCAGCAGGTGGCCAAACTGGCTGAAACCGCGATTGAGTTCCCGCCGATGCAAAAAGGCGCGAGCTTCAACCTCGATTCGGTCAAGGCCAAAATCGCAGCGGCTCGGGCGGAGATGGCCAAGTAGGTTCAGCGAATCACGGGCGGCAGCGTTGGCCGCCCGTCTTCATTGCCGGATGTTGAGTGACGCAATAAGGAATTCGTATGCAGATTAAAACCTCCGTCCTCCCCGCCGCCACCGTGCTAGCCCTGTGCTGTCAGCAAGCCTGGGCCGGCGGCATCATGCTCTACGAAATCGGCACGGACAACACCGGCCTGGCCAACGCCGGTGCCGCTGCCCGTGCTCAAGGCCCCTCCACCATCGCCAACAACCCGGCAGGCATGAGTTATTTGCCGGGTACGCAAATCACTGGCGGTTTGCAGGTTCTATACGGTGACCTGTCCTTCGATCGCGATTCCGGCACCAATACCCCTGGCAGCGGCAGTGGCAATGCCCTCGATCCGATTCCCGGCGGCAGCTTCTTCATCACCCATGAACTCGACGATCACTGGAGCGTCGGTTTCGGCCAGTACGGCGATTTCGGCCTGGCGGTGAATTACGACAACGACTGGTCCGGGCGCTACTTCACGCAAAACTCCAGCTTGCTGGGATTGTCCCTGGTGCCCAGCGTGGCATATCGCTTCAATGAGCAATGGTCGGTCGGCGTGGGCGTCAAGGCCATGTACGGCATGTTGCAGGCGCAAACCGCTATCGACCGTTCCCCCTTGGGTTTCACCAACCGCACCGACGGCCAGTACAAATACAAGGACGGCACTTGGGGCTACGGCGCCAACGTCGGGGTGATCTATGCCCCGCAAGCCGGGACGCGCATTGGCCTGACCTATACCAGCAAGGTTGACCTGGATTTCGAAGACCGGCTGGATGTGAAAGGCGATGGCCGACTGCTGGATCGCATCAATAACACCAATACCAAACTCGACATGACGGTTCCGCAAACTGTCACCTTGAGCCTGTATCAACAACTGGACCGGCAATGGGCGTTGCTGGCTTCGGCCAACTGGCAAGACTGGTCGGAATTCGGTGACATCGGCGTTCAGGTCGACACCACGGCGGCAGGGGCGCAATCGACAACGATCAATGCCGGCTTCAAGGACACCTGGCATCTCTCCCTTGGCGCGCAATACCAGGCCACCGAAAAATGGCTATGGAACGTCGGTATGGCGTATGACAGCAGTGCCGTTTCCGACAGCAATCGCAGCGTGATCGTGCCGATGAACGAAACCTGGCGAATTGCAACAGGCGCCACCTATGCTCTGAACAAGGACACCGACGTTAACGTCAGTTGGGCCATGGTTTGGCTTGGCGATATGCCCGTAGAGCAGACTAAAACCACTTCGGGCAATCGAATCTCCGGTCAATTCGACAACGCCTGGATTCAAGCGCTGACCGGGAACATGACGTGGCGGTTCTGATGCGTTGCGAACGAACAATACGACTCAAACCATGGAGTAATCCCCATTATGAATCTGTCCCGAAACTTGCTCATCGGTGCTGCAATGACCGGCGTCTTGCTGAGCGGTTGTACCTCTAAAATCACAGAGAAGGATCAGTACTCCGGCTACCTGTCGAATTACAACAACCTGCAGGAAGTCGAAACGCCAAGCGGTGGCAAGGCGATGCGCTGGGTGAGCCCGTCGTGGAACCCGAATGCGTATGACACCGTGGTGTTCAACAAACTGGAACTCTATCCGGCGCCGAAACCCAATGAGCGGGTCAATCAGCAGACACTGACCGATATCCAGAACTACATGACCAGCAGGACCAAAGCCACGCTGGGCAGCAAATACCGGATTGTGCCGAACACCGCGTCGGCACCGGCCGGTTCCAGAACGCTGGTGATGCGCGCCGCAATCACTGGGGTTAGTGCCTCAAACGAAGGGATGAAATGGTATGAAATAGTGCCCATCGCTGCCGTCGTCGGCGCGACTCAAGCAGCCACTGGTCATCGTGACCAAGACACCGAGCTGTATATCGAAGCGGAAATTACCGACGCCAATACCAACCAGTCCGTAGCCCGCGTGGTGCGCAAAGTGTTTGGCACCACACTGGAAAACGAAAGCCAGAAAGTCACGGCCAAGGATTTCAAAGTGGCCATCGACAAGTTGAACGCGGATCTCCAGGCATTCATCAAGTAATGCCAGCCTGTTAAACCGTGACACTGACCTGTGGCGAGGGAGCTTGCTCCCGCTGGGTCACGAAGTGGCCCCAAAAAACGGGCCTGCTTCGCAGTCCAGCGGGAGCAAACTCCCTCGCCACAGGTAATCAGCGCGGCAACCTCCTCCGATCACTTTTTCATCCCTACCCGACGTCGCATCTCGGCCGTTATCATCTGCCGGGTTTTCTTCAGGTCCGCCCAAGGCTCGTCACCCACTTCGGCCAGGCGCTCATGCACGTTGTGCACGTTCCATTGATTGCCGCCCTTGAGCTGCGCCACCTCCTCGCGAAAGATCGGCACCGACACCGGCAGCCCTTCACGGGTGCGCACCGCGTACGCGCAAATGGTCGTGGCGCCCAGACCGTTGCGCAGGTAATCGATGAAGATCCGCCCTACCCGATTCTTCGGTCCCGACACGGCGGAAAAACGCTCCGGCAAGAGCTTGGCCATGTGGTTGACAATCGCATGGCTGAAATCCTTCACCTCGTCCCAACCGAGCTTGCGGGTCAACGGCACCACCAGGTGAATGCCCTTGCCGCCGCTGGTTTTGAGAAACGCCTTGAGTCCCAGTTCATCGAGCACCGACAGCGTCAGCTGAGTCGCCTCGACCATGCTTTTCCACGGCAGCGCCGGGTCCGGGTCGAGGTCGAGCACAAAGCGGTCGGGCCGGTCGAGGTTGTCGGCGGTGGCATTCCAGGTGTGCAGCTCCACGGTGCTCATCTGCACGGCGCCAATCAGCGCTTCGGCGTTGTTGATGATCATCACCGGTTGGCCGGTCAGTTCCTTGTCCAGCGTGGTGATGCCCGGAATGGCCAGGCGTTCGGCGTTCTTCTGGAAGAACAGCTCGCCGGCAATACCGTCCGGCGCACGCACCAGCGCCACGGGACGGTCCTTGAGCTCGGGCAGAATCCACTCGGCAACACTGGCGTAATACTCGGCGAGTTGCACTTTGGTGGTGCCGCTGGAGGCGTCGATCACCCGGTCAGGATGAGTAATGCGCACCTTGCCCTCGCCCAGACCGATCTGCGACGGCGCAGGAGCATCGGTTTTTTTCTTCGCCGCAGCGGCGGTTTTTTTCTCCGGGGTCTTCACCACGTCCGGGCGCTCCTCAGTGATGCTGTCGGCGGGTTTGTCATCGCGCAAGCCATGGAACACCGCATGGCGCACAGAGCCGTCCTTGGTCAGCTCAGCGAAGGCCACTTCCGCCAGTAGCGTGGGTTTGAGCCAGTGCACACCCTTCGCTTCAAAACCGGTCGGCGGATTGACCACCGCGGCCTTCTTCGCCTTCAGCGGTTTCAGCTGCTCGTAGATGCGCTTGAGGGTCGTCTCGGTGAACCCGGTGCCGACCTTGCCGGCGTAACGCAACTTGCCGCTGTCACGGTCATGCAAGCCGAGCAGCAACGCGCCGAACGCGTTGCGCGAACCTTTGGGGTCGGTGTAGCCGACCACCACAAATTCCTGGCGGTGTTTGCACTTGAGCTTGATCCAGTCGCCGCTAAGCCGGGACACATAAGGCGAACCCAGACGCTTGCCGATCAGTCCTTCCATCTGCATCTGGCAGGCGCTGTTGAGCAAGGCTTCGGGGGCTTCGCCAAACGAATCCGAGAAGCGCAGCAACGGGTCGTGATTGGCGTTGAGCAGGGTCGACAACGCGACCCGGCGCTCTTCGACCGGCACCTCGCGCAGGTCCACGCCGTTGAGGTACGGCAAGTCGAACAGGTAGTACAGGATGTTGGCGCTGGCACCGGCATCGAAGGCATTTTGCAGCGCCTGAAAGTCCGGCACGCCTTGTTCGTTGGCCACCACCATTTCACCGTCGAGCCAGGCGGATTCGAGGCCCAGCGCCGCAATCGCTTCGGCTTGCCGGGGCAATTTGTGGGTCCAGTCGTGACCGTTGCGGGTGAACAGTTTGACCTCATCGTGATCAATGCGGGCCATGATCCGGTAGCCATCGAACTTGATCTCGTAACTCCACTGGCCGTCCGGCGCCTTCTCCACCAGCGTCGCCAGTTCGGGTTTGAGCTGGTCTGGCAGTTGGGCTTTACGGGCGCCGGTAAGCGGCGCCACTTTCTCGGGCGCAGCCTTGCGCGCGGGTTGCTTGACGGCTTTGGGTTTAGTCGTCGACGTCGATTTTTTGGCGATGAGGGTCCGGTCACTCAGCACACTGTCGGGCTCGGCCGCGACCACGTCGTAATCGCTTTCGGGTTTGGCTGCGCTGTCCTGATGCTTGATCAAAAACCATTGTTCCTGCTTGCCCGGCATGTGCGTGCGCACCAGGTTCCACAGGCCGCCGAGCTTCTCGCCTTGCAGTTCGAACTTGAGCTTGCCCTTGGCGTAGGCCTTGGCCGGATCCTCCTGTGGAATCCACACGCCTCGGTCCCAGACGATCACATCGCCGGCGCCGTAATGCCCTTCGGGGATGCTGCCTTCGAAGGTCGCGTAGTCCAGCGGATGGTCCTCGACGTGGACCGCCAAGCGCTTGACCTTGGGGTCGAGCGACGGGCCTTTGGGTACTGCCCAGCTTTTCAGCGCGCCCTCGAGTTCCAGGCGAAAGTCATAATGCATGTGCGAGGCATCGTGCTTCTGAATGCAGAATTGCAGCGCATGGTCTTTCGCGTTTTTTGGGCTCGTTGTTTTTTTTGCGGCGGGCTCAGAGGTCGCCGAGAAGTCGCGCATGCGGTTGTATTCATCGAGGTTCTTGTTCATGGCGCACCCGCTACCGACTCAACCGTCCCCCCGATGCCGGGGCCGGCCCGTGTGACGACCAGCGCCACCACGGCAATCCGTTCCACCCGTTGATAGCCCTGCGTCAGCAATTCTTCGCCGAACACATCGGGATCGAGTTCGCGGTAGGTCCAGCCAAACATCGGCGACGCCAGGCGCGGGGTCAGCGCTTGCAGGAAAGGATCGTGGCCATCGATCATCGCCACCCCGGTGTACAGCACCAACGAACCACCGGGCGCCAGTCGATTCAAGGCTTGCTCGACGATGCGCAGCGACAGTTGCGCGCCGAACGCCCCGCCGCCATGGCGGTATGCCCGCTCGGCCGGGTCGGCCATGTAGGGAGGGTTGGCGACGATCAGGTCGAACTGACCGTCGACGTCCTGCAACACATCGCTGGCCTCGACGCTGACATTCGCCACTTCGGCGAGCGCGGCATTGATCGATGTCAGGCGCAGCGCCGCCGGGTTGATGTCCACGGCCAGCACCTCGGCTTCACGGCGGGCGCGGGCAATCACAATCGCGCCGACACCGGCACCACAGCCGATGTCCACGGCACGGCGGATCGGCGCGAAGTCCTGTTGCAGATGGGCATGGATCAGTTGCGCAAACCGGTAGGTGTCCGGACCGAAAAACACCGCGTCCGCTGCGTCGGTGGGAAAGGCGGAATGCACAAACAGCAGATCATCCAGGCTCGACCAGCGCACCCGGCTTTTCAGGTGGCCGTTGCTGGCTTCGAGCATGCCAGCCTGTTCCAACTGAAGTTGCTCAGCCGCTGGCAACAGGCCCGGCTCGAACGGCTGGGACCAACCGAATACATCGCGCAGGGTCTGGGCCTGTCGTCCGAAGGAACGATCAAGCACGCGCTGATGCGTCAGCGGCGTTGGCGTGATGAATCGATAGCCGTCAGCTTGCAAACGGCGCCCCAGTTGCAGCAACGCCAGATCCGCTGCGTCCATGTGTACTTCCTGATTCATGAAAGGCTCCTTTACCGAAGGCTGGGCTTGAGCTCGATGAATAGACGCGTGGCCAGCAGGCCGGCGGGATGGGAATGGCGCTGCGCCGACAGCCACGGGATCAACACCTGCATCTGCTCGGCAGCGGCCCGCCCCTCTAATGCCGATTTGAGGCTCTGGACATCCGGATCGTTGGCCGGTAATACAGGTTCCACGGCGTCTTGATTGCTGCGGCGATAGGCGGGTGGCGGGCACGCAGGCGTCCACTCGCCGGCTATCCAGTCGTGCAGCAGTTGTTTTTCATAAGGGCTGAACACCCCAAACATCGCCGCGCCGTCGCCCTCGATCAACTGCCAGAAACGGCTGTCTTGCGGGTCCTGGTGGCGCTTGATCCAGCCCTTGTTTTCGAGGGCGGTGAGAAAGCCCGGCAACTGCTCTGGCACCGATAACCATTGATTGACGGTCTGGCCTTCGAAACGGCAGTAGTCGGAATGCATGTGCTGGCCGAACGGGCGTTTGCGTTCCAGCATGCTCAGCACTTCGCCGTAGAGGTCGAACGACTCGATGACTGCCCGACTGCCTTGTCCCAGATCATTCAGCCGATAGCCCAACGCGACCCGCCGCAGAAACTCGTCGCGATCGCCTTCCAGTGGCATCAGTTGCGACACCGACTGCACAGCTTTGTGCGCGTGGCCGGTGCTGGCGTTGTCGATAGTCACGTGCAGGGTGAAGTAATAGGGATCGATGCCGAGCTCGGCCAGTTCATAGGCGCTGATCAACAGATGCAGCGGCAGTTGTTCATAGCCAAGGTTGTAGCCGATCACCTCGGGCAAAAATTCATCTGCACACTCACCCAACGCCAGCTGGATCGCGCCTTGCAGGTAATGCTCGTCGGCGATGACGCCGCTGTCCTGCAAGCCCAGTTCGGCCAAAAGCCTGCGATAAATCACTACATGATTCTGCGCCGGGTTGCCGTCGCCTAATTCTTCCAGGTAGGTGCAGATCAGCCCTTCGAAACGCGGATCGCGCCAGTGTTGCAGCAACCCGGACAGCCAGGCGCCGTCCACCAGTTTGGTCGGCGCAACCGCTTGCAGGAAAAACAGCGCATGGGCCTTGTTGCTGAAGTACTGCCGCCCGCCCCCTGCTTTTCGGGCTTTCAGGTAGTCGGCGTATTGGCGAGCCACATCGGCAAAGTGCTGTTCGACGAAGTCTTGCAGGGCCAACAGGTCTTGCGGCATGTCCTGCGGCAGGCTCGCGGCTTGCTGCAATTGAGCGTGCAGGAATGTCCGGGCCAAGGCGTGGGCATCGTCGCTCAGCAGCAACTGCTCGTAAGTTTGCATCAGGCTGCCGGCGGCAGAGATCGCCTGCTCATGGGCAGGCCGGGATTGGAGTCGTGTCAGGGCAGTCATGGGCGCATCTCTCGGTCTATGGCCAGTGGCAGGACGTTGAAGCAGCACGTCTCTACATCAGCAGAGCGATGGCGCCGGAGAAAAATTCAATCGGCGTTGAAATTGCCCGGACAGACGGCCCTGTGGCCCGGGCAGCGACAGGTCCGCGAGTGAATATACTCAACAGGTGCGGGTTCATCCTTGGGAGAGCAATCATGCGAGCGGTTCATGTCATCGAGTCGGCCGCATCGCCGGCACCGGTGAATGTCGTCGGCGAGACGATCACGATTCTGGCAGGTGGCGATCTGAGCAAACCTTTTGAAATGCACATTCAGGAAGGCGTGCAAGGGGGCGGGCCACCGCTGCACTTTCACCCGTGGGACGAGGCGTTTTATGTGGTCGACGGTCAGGTTGAAGTGACGGTGGCAGGCGTGTCCAACAGGGTCTCTGCCGGGGGGTATGTGCATATTCCCGCGGGGTCAATCCATGCTTACAAGAACATCAGCCCGACGGCGAAAATGATTGGTGTGGTGTCAGATCCGCGGGGTGGGCAGTTCTTTGCGGCGATGGATCGGTTGCGGGTGCCGGAGGATTTGCCGCGGATACTGGAGATTGCCGAGGCGTATGACGTGACGTTTTTGGTGTGACTGGTTTCGGGCCAGACGGTTGACCGCGTTATCGTTCTTTCGCGAGCAAGCCCGCTCCCACATTCGGCTGAGTTCTACCTGAAGCACGCGGTCAAATGTAGGAGTGAGCCTGCTCGCGATAGCAATTTCATGGACAAAACAGCTTTTGTGTCAGGCCACACCACCCTTGGCCTGCTGCTCCAGATGCACCTGCAATTCAGGCTCTATCTTCAGCGCCACCGCCAGCTCATCCAGATAGTTACGCTCAGCCTCCCCCTGATCATTCACCAGCATTACACTCGCCAGGTACATTTCCGCCGCAATAGCCGGATCGTTGGTTGCCGACAGCGCCACATCGTTGGCATCCAGCGGTCGGGCGACCTCTTCATCCAGCCATTGTTGAAGGTCCGGGTCATCGGTGTGTTTGCCGATTTCAGTGCTGATCATCTGTTTTTCGGCGTCATCGATCCGGCCATCGGCCTTCGCCGCCGCGATCAATGCGCGCAACACGGCATGGCTATGATCCTCGACGTCCGGGCCGGACAACAGATCCACCGTGCGCGGCGCCTGTTGCGGGGCCGAGGCCTGACTGCGCTGCCAGTCCTGATACGCCTGAAATGCCATCATTCCCAAAGACGCCAGGGCCGCATAGTTTGTGCCGCCACCGGAGCGAGTCTGGGTCGAGCCACCCGTGGGTGAACCACCGCCCAGCAACCCACCGAGCAAGCCGCCCAGGCCGCCGCCAGCACTTGAACCGGTCCCACCGCCCATCAGGCCACCCAGCAAGCCGCCAAGTCCACCGAGCGGATCCTGAGACGACGCGCTGCCGCCGCCCTGTTGCCTCATCGAGCCTTGGCCGGCCCGCAATAACTGTTCAAGCAGATCGCTGGTGTTCATGACGACGTCCTCATCAAAAAGTAATTAAGTCAGGAGACGATAGTCCTCGCCGACCAATGCGCCAACACCGTTGGGCCGCTGAAATCAGACTGGGCACCGGCGTCCGTTTTTCCTCGACCGACGGATTTCATCCGGGGTATTTTCTTGCCATGCAGCTAAGATTTATAGACGGTGAACCTTATCCCCGGATTCCCGGTCGATACCTGCTACCCGACCCGGTTTGCCGACACCCCCACTTGAAGGGGTGATAACAGGCTTGCTTCACTTTCTGGAGAACGCCCCCGTGATTTCGACCGTACACATCGCCAGGCTCAAAGCATGGGGCGCCCATGGTTTTACCGCCACCGGTGTAGTAACTGCCTTCCTCGCCACCCTGGCATTGCTGGAAAACCAGCCGACCCACTGCCTGCTGTGGCTGGGTGTCGCGCTGATCGTCGACGGGCTGGACGGCGCACTCGCGCGCAAGGTCAATGTGCAATCGGTGCTACCCAGTTTCGATGGCTCGATCCTCGACCTGGTGATCGACTACCTGACCTATGTGTTTATCCCGGCGCTGTTCATCTATCGCTACATCCCGCTGCCGGACTACACGCTGCTGCTGACCGTGTCGCTGATTCTGGTGTCGTCGCTGTTTTGCTTCTGCAACGTCAACATGAAGAGCAAAGACAACTACTTCCAGGGCTTTCCGGCGGCGTGGAACGTGGTTGCGCTGTGCCTGTACATCATCGCGCCGTCGCCGTGGATCACCTTGCTGACCGTCATCGGCCTGGCCTTGCTGACCGTGACCCGGATGAAGTTCCTGCACCCGTTTCGCGTGCGCCGCTTCATGCCGATCAACATCGCCGTGACGGCCATCTGGCTGCTGTGCAGTTTGTCGCTGGTGATCAACCATCCGGTCATCAACCCGATGGTGATGGGGCTATGGTTGCTGATGTCGGCGTATTTTTTGGGGATTTGCATCTGGCGAACGGCACTGGAGTGGTTTGACGGCTCGCGTCACTCGTAACCCGCCATGGCCATTCATATCATTCGACTCGGCTCACCGCGCATGCCTGATGAAGGCCTGCGCCTGGGCACGGTCCGCCGCCCGCCCCGTGGCGTACCGAAGGCCGAGTTTGCCAATCGCGATTTCTACGATGTGTGGCAACCGCTGCTGTCGCCGAGCGTGGAACTGGTGGCCGAAGCCAAAGCGGCCACGGATGAGAAGGCCTGGGAGGCCTTCAGGCGCAAGTTCAAGGCTGAAATGAATCATCCCGCGCCGAGCCAGCTACTCGACCTGCTGGCCGCCCTCTCCCATCAAACCTCACTGGCCCTCGGTTGTTACTGCGAAGACGAAGCGCACTGCCATCGCTCGGTATTGCGCGAACTGCTGACGGCCCGAGGCGCCAGCATCGTGTAAACCTCCAAAACATACCAAATCCCCTGTAGGAGCTGAGCTTGCTCGCGATAGCGGTCTGTCAGCCACATCTGTGTTGACTGTGCCGCCGCCATCGCGAGCAAGCTCAGCTCCTACAGTTAGATCTACGCCGGTTCAGCGCCTTGTGATGACTACTTCGAGGTATTCACTGGGCACCACCAGCGATTTTTCTCCCGCCCTGTTCATCCGGTTGATCAGTTCAGTCAGGTCACTCTCAAACGCCTTGGCACCCTCAGGAGGCAGCGCCGCGAAGGCCTTGTGGAGCGGGCCGTACCAGTTGCGAAAGATATCGATGAAATGCGCCGCCGAGCGATAGCGGAAGTTGAAGGTCCGCCGCGCCACCTGAACCAGGAAGTTGCGCTCATCGAAGTGTTCGTGCAACCAGGCCTCGGTTCCCCAGTTCGAGGGCGGTTGTGCGCCGGGCGGCGGCGGCATGTGGCGGCCCAGGGTCTTGAACATCTGGCCGACGAAACCTTCCGGCGTCCAGTTGGCCAGGCCAATCCGCCCACCGGGGCGGCAGACTCGCGCCAGTTCTGCGGCCGCTTTGGCCTGGTCCGGCGTAAACATCACGCCGAAGGTCGACAGCACGGCATCGAAGCTGGCGTCGTCGAACGGCAACGCTTCGGCGTCGGCCACCCGGAAGGTCACTTCCAGTCGTTCTGCCCTGGCCCGGTCTTCGCCACGTTCCAGCAAGGCGGCCACATAGTCAGTCGAGGTGACGTTACAGCCCCGCCGTGCAGCGGCGAGTGTCGCGTTGCCGTTGCCGGCGGCCACGTCCAGCACCCGCTCGTCACAGAGCAGGTCGCAGGCTTCGGCAAGCTGCTCGCCGACAATTTGCAACGTGGTGCCGATGACGGCGTAGTCGCCGCTGGCCCAGGAGGCCATCTGGCGGTTTTTCAGGGCAGTGAGATCAATCGGTGTACTCATGAAGTCTGCTCCGTACGAATGGCAACCGACCGCAGCTTATTCCGCTGTGGTGGGATCGATAATGCTTGCCACTTGGGAAATATGACTGGCCGGGAAACCACTGCGGGTGGCGTGTTCTTTGATGAGGGCTTCGCTGGGCGCGATGTACACGCAGTAGAGCTTGTCACCCGTGACATAACTCTGAAGCCACTGCACCTCTGGTAACTCACGCAACACGTTGCAGGACTTTAGCGCGGCGGCTTTCAAATCCCGTTCTGACAGTGTTCCAGCGCCGGGGATCTCGCGTTCTATGACGAACTTAGGCATGGCAACCTCTCACTCTTGTTATTGATGACAGGGTCGGTACTGGCCCTGTAAGCCAACTATCGCCCCGGCGCACGCCGGCGTCCTGCCCGATCGTCGGCCAAGACTGTCCGATCGTCCGGAGGTTGGCCGGCTGGCGGCGACAGGCTCACAATCAATGCCATCCCTGCACCGGAAAACCTCCATGGACGCCCTGTCCCAAACCTTGCGGGTCGTACGCCTGGTCGGCGCGATTTTCATCAACGCCCGGTTCTCCGCGCCCTGGTGTTACCAGTCGCCCAGCGCCGACACGGCGGCGCCGTTTCTGGAGCCCGGTGCCGAACGCGTGGTGATCTTTCACTTGATCACCGAAGGCGAGTGCTACGTCGAACTCGGGGATGATCCTCCGTTGCTGCTGACAGCCGGCGATGTGGTGGTTTTCCCGCAGGGCGACGCCCATCGCATGAGCTCGACACCCGGGCTCCCGCCCGCCAGCGGTGCGCGGCTGGACGCGGTGCTGGCGCGGCGTCCCCGGCAATTGAGTTATGGCGGAGGCGGCGCGGTGACGCGGTTGGTGTGCGGCTATCTGGCATGCGATACGCGGTTGGCCGGCATGTTGCTGACCGGGTTGCCCGCGGTGGTCCGGGTCAATGTGCGCGGTTCGAATGCAGGCCTGTGGCTGGAGTCTTCAGTGCGTTATGCCTTGGCCGAAGCTCGCTCGCCCAGGCCCGGTGGCGAAGGTGTGCTGGCGAAACTGGCCGAGGTGTTGTTCATCGAAGTACTGCGCCTGCACATGAACGAACAGAGCGAAGGACGTACCGGTTGGCTGGCCGGGGTCGGTGACCGGATTGTCGGTGCCGCGTTGAACGCACTGCACAACAAACCCTGTCACGCCTGGACGCTGGATGAACTGGCGCGTACGGCCGGCACCTCACGATCGGTGTTGGCCGAACGCTTTCAGCAATTGGTGGGGAGTTCGCCGATGCAGTACCTGACGCAATGGCGGATGTTGCTGGCGGCCAACCTGTTACGCAGCAGTAACAGCTCATTGATGCGCATTGCCGAAGAGGTGGGTTACCAGACGGATACGGCGTTCAGCCGAGCGTTTCGCCGCGAGTTCGGTGCACCACCGGCCGCATGGCGGCGCAGTCAGGCGCAAAAACCAATGGCCCACGGCGCGGAGCCTGTGGGCCATTGATTTGATCGCTTACGCGGCCGGGGCTTTCGCCTCTTGCAGCAGTTGCTGGATCATCTTCTCCTGCGTCTCGTAACTGCCTTCACCGAAGTGGGTGTAACGCACCTGGCCCTTGGCGTCGATCAGGTAGTGAGCGGGCCAGTACTGGTTGTCGAAGTTGCGCCAGATCGCGTAGTTGTTGTCGATGGCCACCGGGTAGGTGATGCCGAGCTTCTTCACCTGATCCTTGACGTTGTCGATGATGCGTTCGAAACCGTATTCCGGGGTGTGCACACCGATCACTACCAGGCCGTCCTTCTCGTACTTCTTCGCCCAGTCCTTCACATACGGCAGTGTGTGCTGGCAGTTGATGCAGTCAAAGGTCCAGAAATCCACCAGCACCACTTTGCCTTTCAGCGATTCGTTGGTCAGGGCCGGCGAGTTGATCCATTCGACGGCGCCGTTCAGCGACGGCATGACGCCTTGGGCGTTGTCCATCGTATCGGCCTTCACTTTGCTGACGAAGTAATCGACGACTTTCGGCACGTTTTCCAGCACGCCTTTCTCGAGGCTGCTGACGCCTTCGGACGAGGTGCCGGCCAGCAGGGTTTTGTCAGCGCCGGTGGAAATCACGGCCGCAGCCGCCAGCACCGCAACACCTGCGCCCTTACGCAGCCAACCAGTGACCGGAATCGACGCTTTCAGGCGATTGACCAGGCCGCGACCGGCGAAAATCAACGTCCCCAGGGACAGCGCGCTGCCCAGGCCGTAGGCCAGCAGCAACAGGCTGGTTTGCGCATTGGCGCCTTGCAGCATGGCGCCGGTGAGGATCACACCGAGGATCGGCCCGGCGCACGGCGCCCACAACAGGCCGGTGGCCACACCGATCATCACCGAACTCAACGGGCCGGACATTTTGCGGGTGTCGGGGTCGAGGCGATTGCCCAGTGCCACGAAAGGACGCGCCATCCAGTCACCGACCCGGGCCGAAATCAGCGACAGGGCAAACAGCACCATCACGAACAGGGCGACATGGCGACCGGTGTTGTTGGCTTGCACTACCCACTCACTGCTGACCACAGCCAGGCTGGAGATCAGGGCGAACGTCAGGACCATGCCGCCGAGGGTCAGCAGGATGGAAGAACGTGTACGTTTGACCCCGGCGAACAGGAACGGCACGACGGGCAGGATGCAGGGACTGAGGACGGTCAGAATGCCGCCCAGGAAAGCGATGAGAAACATGGGATCACCTTGAAATAATGAAGGGCGACAATTCACACAGATCAAATGTGGGAGCGGGCTTGCTCGCGAAGGCGCCAGTAGATTCAACATTGATGTCGACTGACACTCCGCCTTCGCGAGCAAGCCCGCTCCCACACTAGATTGGTGGCGTTTACATGAGCGATGTCTGGCATCAGGCAGTCTGGTTATCCAGTTGCTGCCCCTGTGGCGTCCGGCTATAGCCGTCCTCGGCCAAAAATGCGTTGGAATCCTTGTGCGCCACCGGCGTCAGCTGGAAGCAGGTGGCACTGCCACAACTGTTCTGTTCAACAGCGGCGTTGGCATGGGCGGCGGCGCCGGCGACGGAGAAGGCAATGGCGGTCAGGTAGCGGCTTACGTTGTTCATGAGGTTCTTCCTGTTTCAAAGGGGATGGGCAATGGGTGAACGCAGCAATCAGTTGTCCGAGTTGCAGTTGTCAGCCACTTTGCGATAGTCCAGGACCTGGGTTTTGTTCTGCGAATCCAGGTAAGTCAGTTGCGCATCCACCACGCCACAGGCCGGGGTTGCGTCCTGTTTCAGCGACACGACCTTCTTGATGTCCGGGTGGGTGCCGTAGGTGTAGGTTTTCGGGGTGACGTCTGCTTCGGCACGGGCCGACAAGGTGCAGATGTTCAGGGCAGCAAACAGGCAAGCGGCGTAGATGGCTTTAGTGTTCATGGTGGTTTCCTCAAGGCTTCAATGGGTAGGTCGTTCAATTGAGCCGAGGCGGTGTGGTTTGCCTCGTTGGAACCTATTAGAAGCCCGTGAGGTATCTGGTCTGTGTCGAGAACAGACGCGTATAAATCGGTACGTATCAAAGTCGCCCTGCGATACACAGCGATACAAAACCCCTGAAAAACCGGGTTTTTGCGTCTGTGTGTATCCGCCGCCATGCCAGATACACTGCAATACAAAGGGCGGCGGGCAAGCTGACCAAGGCTCGATAGACTGCGTGGCATCCCCCACTTACAGAGGCAAGGCCCCCATGGAACACGTCGATCACATTCTCATCGTCGACGATGACCGCGAGATCCGGGAACTGGTAGGCAACTATCTGAAGAAGAACGGCCTGCGCACCACCGTCGTCGCTGACGGCCGGCAGATGCGTGCCTTTCTTGAAAGCACGCCCGTAGACCTGATCGTGCTCGACATCATGATGCCCGGCGACGACGGCCTGATGCTCTGCCGCGAATTGCGCGCCGGCAAACACAAGGCCACGCCTGTGTTAATGCTCACCGCGCGCAACGACGAAACCGACCGCATCATCGGCCTGGAAATGGGCGCCGATGATTACCTGGTCAAACCGTTCGCCGCCCGCGAGCTGCTCGCCCGTATCAACGCCGTGCTGCGCCGCACGCGCATGCTGCCGCCAAACCTGGTGGTGACCGAAAGCGGCCGGCTGCTGGCCTTCGGTCGCTGGCGCCTGGACACCTCGGCCCGGCACTTGCTGGACGAGGACGGCACCATGGTTGCGCTCAGCGGCGCCGAATACCGTTTGCTGCGGGTCTTCCTCGATCACCCGCAGCGGGTGCTCAATCGCGATCAACTGCTGAACCTGACCCAGGGTCGCGATGCCGACCTCTTCGACCGTTCCATCGACTTGCTGGTCAGCCGTTTGCGTCAGCGTTTGCTCGACGACGCCCGCGAACCGGCCTACATCAAAACCGTGCGCAGCGAGGGCTACGTGTTTTCGCTAGCGGTAGAAGTACTCGGTGCACCCTCATGAACCTTGCGATTCGCTGGCCCCGCACCCTCGCCTCGCGGCTGTCGCTGATCTTCCTGGTCGGTTTGATCCTGGCGCAGGCGTTGTCCTTCGGCGCGCAGTATTACGAGCGTTACGAAACCGCGAAAAACACCATGCTCGGCAACCTCGAGACCGACGTGTCGACCTCCATCGCCATCCTCGACCGCCTGCCGGCCTCGGAACGTGCGAGCTGGCTGCAACAACTGGAACGGCGCAATTACCGCTATTTGCTGGATGAAGGCTCGCCGGGCACGGCCATGCGCGACACGCCGATTGCGGTCACCTCGATCAAGGACGCCATCGGCAAGGACTACCCGATGACCGTGACCGACATCCCCGGCCCGATCAAACACTTCCAGGTCCACCTGAAACTCGCCGATGGCAGCCCGGTGACTATCGACGTGCGCCCTTCGATGGTGCCGCTGTCGCCGTGGCTGCCTGTCGTATTGCTCGGCCAATTGGCGTTGCTGATCGCCTGCACCTGGCTGGCCGTGCGCATCGCCATCCGCCCGCTGACACGCCTCGCCCAAGCGGTGGAAACCCTCGACCCCAATGCCCACGCGGTGCATCTGGACGAAAAAGGCCCGACCGAAGTCGCCCACGCGGCCAAGGCGTTCAATGCCATGCAGGCCCGCATTGCCGCGTACCTCAAGGAACGCATGCAACTGCTGGCGGCGATTTCCCACGACCTGCAAACCCCGATCACCCGCATGAAACTGCGCGCCGAATTCATGGACGACTCAGTCGAAAAAGACAAACTGTGGAACGACCTCGGCGAGATGGAACACCTGGTGCGCGAAGGTGTGGCGTACGCGCGCAGCATTCACGGCTCCACCGAAGAAAGTCGGCGCACCGACATGGATTCTTTCCTCGACAGCCTGGTGTTCGACTATCAGGACATGGGCAAAGACGTGCAACTGGGCGGCAAAAGTGAGGCCGTCATCGACACCCGGCCCCATGCGTTGCGCCGGGTCCTGGTGAACCTGACCGACAATGCCCTGAAGTTCGCGGGCGCGGCTGAACTGAAGGTGGAAAACAAAAACGGCAGCCTGTCGGTGAAAGTCATGGACCGCGGGCCGGGCATTGCCGAGGAAGAGCTGGCGCAAGTCATGGAACCGTTTTACCGGGTGGAGAATTCACGCAACCGCAGCACGGGTGGTACCGGTCTTGGGCTGGCGATCGCCCAGCAACTGGCGTTGGCCATTGGCGGATCGTTGGTATTGAGCAACCGTGAGGGTGGTGGTTTGTGTGCGGAGCTGAAATTGCCGATTCGACCTGCCGGTCAGTGAACCTGCGAGAGATATCTCGGCCCCCCACCAACCCAGGAGTGAGCCTTTGTGGCGAGGGGGCTTGTCGGAACGCCGCATCGCCCCGCTCGGCTGCGAAGCAGCCGTAAATCCAGGCGACTCAGTTGGCTTTAAAAAGTGCAGGGCCGCTTCGCGACCCAACGGGGGCAAGCCCCCTCGCCACAAAGGCTCACTCCAGGGTTGATGGGGTTTGTTGGGTTGTGGTGAGTCAGGCTGTAACGCCAATCACCCCTTCCCCGTGCATCTGACGCAACAACGCCGTGCCGCTTTCCATGAACTCTGCCGAACCGCTCGCCCCCGCCTCGACCGCCAGCCCTTCCAGCTGCTCACCGCCGTTCAGCTCAGGGAATTCCTCGATCCGTTGCAACAATCGCCACGCCAACGGGCTCAGCTGCGAAAACTTCACACTCCAGTCCTCCGCCCGTCGCACCAGCAACAAGGTCGGCTGAGCCGGTGCTGCCTCGGGTTGAACATCCGGCCCCACCAATTGCACCGGCCAGCCATACGCCAGCGGCCACGCCAGTGGTGAAACCTGTAACGGCCGCTCGAGGATCAACGCCGCATCGCCCGGCGCCAACGGCTCGGCATCGGACTGCTGCAACGCCATCTCGACCCATTCGTAATGCGCCAACTCGACCATGAACGGCGGCCATGTGCCCTCGCTCAATGCCTGCGGATCAGCCGCGAGAAACTCGATAAATTCCTTGGCGATCTCGCCGAATTTCGGCGTCTGCGCGCGGTAGTCCCGCAGGAAGATCCGCACCAGCGTGCGCCACTGTTCATCACCGAGAATCTTGATCAGCACCGGGAACGTCCCGCTGAGCAACGTCGACAGGTTGGCGAAAATCAGGTCTCGATACACCTGGGCCCGCGTCGCATTCATTTCACTGGGCGGCGCGCAGTGATCCGGGTCGCGCAGATAGCGGCCCAGGGTGGCTTGCTGTTCAAACAGGCTCGGCTTATCCACGGTTCATCCCCTCGGTTTGCAAGCGGCGAATGGTCTGCAATTCGGCCACCAGTTCAGAAAACGCCGGGAAATTGAAATCCCGTTCCAGCAACGTCGGTTGTGCGCCGAACCGGGCGTAGGCCTGCGCCAGCAACGACCAGACCACCGGTTTCACCGAGGCGCCGTGGGTGTCGATTTTCAAGGTATCGGATTCATCAAAGTGACCGGCCACGTGCATGCCCACCACCCGGCCTGAGTCGATATTGGCCAAAAAGGTCAGCGGATCGAAATCGTGATTGATCGAATTGACGTACACGTTGTTGACGTCGAGCAGCAGGTCGCAATCGGCCTCACGCAACACCGCGTTGGTGAAGGTCACTTCGTCCATGTCCTGCTGTGGCGCGGCGTAATAGGAAACGTTTTCCACCGCCAGGCGCCGCCCGAGAATGTCCTGTGCCTGACGGATGCGCGCCGCCACGTGGTGCACCGCTTCTTCGGTAAAGGGCAGCGGCAACAGGTCGTAGAGATGACCGTCATCGCTGCAATAGCTCAAATGCTCGCTGTACAGCGGCACCTGATACTGGTCGAGGAACACCCGGACTTCTTGCAGGAACGCGACATCCAGCGGCGCCGGCCCGCCGAGGGACAACGACAAGCCGTGACAGGACAACGGGAATCGCTCGGCCAGGGTGCGCAGCGCATGTCCATGGGCGCCGCCGATGCCGATCCAGTTTTCCGGCGCGACTTCCAGAAAGTCGAAATCGCCGGTACGGGCGGCCATAAGGTCTTTCATTAAACCGCGACGCAGGCCGAGCCCGACGCTGGCCTTGGTAGAGTTGGAAGAGGTCTGCATGGTGTCGATCTCAATGATTGCCATAACGGAATCACAGTTAATCGAAGCGCTGTATCGGGGCTGTGTTCGGTTGCGGCAGAAAATCGGGGCGGATGTATCAGCAGCGGGTCTGTACACACTGTGGTACAGACCCGAGGGTGGGCGTTATGCCAGGTCGTATTTCTCGCGCACCAAGTGGCCGATGCCGATGCGGTCCAGCACGGTCATCGGGCACAGGAACGTCACGCGGACGGTGCCGGGCAAGCGGCTGATGTCGATGGAGCCGGTGATGGTCGCGCGGTTGAGCACTTCGTCATATGGCAGGCCGGTGACCGAAGCGGCGCGCTTCAGGCCGTTCTCCACGGCGACGTTGAGGTTTTCGCCACTGCCGATAAAGGTGATCGGGCCGCTTTGCTCGATCTCGTGTTGGCCCCAGCGTTCGCCCAGTTCGCGGACTTTCTGCCGTTGTTCGGCATTCATCGGCCGGGCCATGGGTGGCAGGTCATCGAGGTTCTGCAGGAGGATCGGCCCTTCCAGCGTCAGGTGCTTGATCACTTCCACCTGCACTTCGGTTTCCCCGGAGCAATCGGTGGCATGCCCGGCGATTTCGCCGTTGCCCTGCTGGGCATGCATGTCGCCCATGTACACCCCGGCGCCTGGCACTTTCACCGGACAGATCAGCACACAGCCTTCGCGGATCGAGTTGGTGTCCATGTGGCCGTCGGTTTTCGCCGCGTGCAGTTCTTCGCGGGTCATGCCGAAACGGTGCGGTGCGTTGATCAGGTATTGTCCGAAGTCGGCGCAGTTGTGCGAGTCCGGCAAATCACGGGACGGCGTGGTGCCGATGTTGCCGAGAAACGGGCGCATGTGCGCGGCGACGCCGGGAATGTCGGCGCGGGCCAGTGAAAGGATCGAATGCTGGGCGGCGAATTCCGGCAGTGCCGACATCTCGGACGCATTGCCCGCCAGTCGGTTGGCAACGTCCTGATTGACGGTCAGGCTAACCTGATTTTGCGCATCGAACACAATCACGTAGCCGTGGCTGAAGCGAAACGCACTGACTTCAGCGCCGCAGTTGTTGCAACGAATCGAGTCTTCGCCGATGCCTTCGACGTGGCTGGCCGGGTGGTCGGTGCCGCACTTGGCGCAGAATTTGGAGACGAACGGATCGCCGTTGTAGCGTCCCTCGACAAAACTCATGACCCCGGAGGACGTCGCCAGGGAGGTCACGCGCATGTTTTTGATCTTGATCGCCACTGCGTCGCCGACTTCGGCGCCAGCGATGGCCACCGGTTGCGTGACTTCGTGGCCGCCTTCGAACGCCGGCGTGATCATCGGCCCCCAACAGCCCGGCGGCGTGCCGGTGATCAGCGTGCCACCGTCGGCCAGCGGCCCGAGCATGGGCTGGCTTGGGCCGATGATGCCTTGGGTGTAATGGTCGACGCGCAGGCGATTGACGGGGTTGGTTTCAGACACAAGCGTAGTCATCAGGGGGTTCCCTTCACGGAGTGAGGAGCGAAGACGGCCGCCTGTTGCGACGACCTTGAATACCTGCGCCGAACCGGTGTTCGGACGCTGGACGGTCTGTACAGTTCATCGCAGGTTTGTATCCGGGCTGTGTTCGGCAATGGGCGGTTGTGAAGTGGAATGTATCGGGGCGGCGGTTAGATACAGTGCGATACACACCGCCATTCCCCCCTGGAAACACAAATCCCTTGTGGGAGCGGGCTTGCTCGCGAAGGCGGTGCGTCAGTCGATATTTATGGTGACTGACACACCGCCTTCGCGAGCAAGCCCGCTCCCACAGGGGTTCTGTGTCATTCAGGGAGATGTGGCTTTCGTCGCTCCAGGCCGCAGCGCGCGGGGCACGAACTAAACTTAATGCACACAGGACGTGCTTGGCGTCCTGTTCATTCCCACGACCACCGCCCAGAGCCGAACGCCTCGAAAAACAAGCCCTCTGGACCGTGATCCTGCCAAAGGAGCACACGTGATGGACGAGGCCAGACTCAATGATTTCATGGGCAAACTGGTGAACGATATGGGCGGCGCGGCGATGCTCGCCAACGTCATCCTCGGCGAGGAACTCGGCCTGTACCGGGCCATGGCCGACAGCCAACCCACCAGCCCTGAAACACTCGCCGATAAAACCGGCTGCAACCCCCGCCTGGTGCGCGAATGGCTCAGCGCCCACGCCGCTTCCGGTTACATGGAACACCGCGATGGCCAGTTCCGCCTGCCCGAAGAACAAGCCCTGGCCCTGGCCATCGAAGACTCACCGGTCTATATCGCCGGCGGTATCGGCGTAGTGGCGTCGTTTTTCCATGACAAGGACAAACTGGTCAAAGCCATGCGCGGCGACGGCGCCCTTCCCTGGGGCGATCACCATCCGTGCATGTTCAGCGGCACCGAACGGTTCTTCCGCCCCGGTTACAAAGCGCACCTGATCGCCGAATGGTTGCCGGCCCTGGATGGCGTGGTGGCCAAACTGGAGGCTGGCGCGAAAGTCGCGGACATTGGCTGCGGGCATGGCGCGTCGACGGTGATCATGGCCCAGGCGTACCCGGACTCCCGGTTCGTTGGGTTCGACTACCACGCGCCCTCTGTCACCGTCGCCACCCAGCGCGCCGAAGAAGGTGGCGTGGCCGGACGGGCACGGTTCTTCCAGGGCACTGCCAAGAGCTACCCCGGCGATGACTATGACCTGATCTGCTACTTCGACTGCCTGCACGACATGGGCGACCCGGTGGGCGCGGCCAAACATGCCTATGAGTCGCTGAAACCGGACGGCACGGTGTTGCTGGTGGAGCCTTTCGCCAACGACTCGCTCGACGACAACATCAACCCGGTAGGACGGCTGTTCTACGCAGCTTCGACCTTCATCTGCACACCGAACTCGCTGTCCCAGGAAGTCGGCCTCGGGCTCGGCGCCCAGGCCGGTGAAGCGCGGTTGCGCAAGGTGTTCACCGAGGCGGGATTCAAGTCGTTCCGGCGCGCCACCGAAACGCCGTTCAACCTGATTCTGGAAGCACGTAAATAAGCCTCAATCATCACCCGGGCAGTCGCGCTGTCCGGGTGATCGGTCTGCTACGCTGCACACACTCAAAGGCCTTCCCCCGGAGTGTGAACATGCTCGACAGCCTCCTGCGCGAACAACTCGAGCGGCTTCGGCAACTCATGGCTGACCAGCCGTTCGTGGTACTGACCGGCGCCGGCATCAGCACCCCGTCGGGCATTCCGGATTACCGCGATAACCAGGGCGTGCGCCGCGGCCGGCAACCGATGATGTACCAGGAATTTCTCTCGGCCCCGCAATCGCGCCGACGCTATTGGGCACGGGCTATGCTCGGCTGGCCGCGTGTGCGTCTGGCGCAGCCGAACGTCGCGCACGAGGCACTGGCCAGTTTGCAAAGCAGGCAGCAGATCAGCGGCCTGATTACCCAGAACGTCGACACCCTGCACGATCAGGCCGGCAGCCACGATGTGATCGAACTGCACGGCAGCCTGCACCGGGTGCTGTGCCTGGATTGCGGGATTCGCAGCGAACGGGACGCCATTCAGCGAGTGATGGAAGCGCAGAATCCCTATCTGGCCGGGGTCGATGCGGTACAGGCGCCGGATGGCGATACTTTGCTGGATGCGGCGTTTGAAGCGCGGTTTCAGGTGCCACAGTGCCCGCATTGCAAGGGTGAGCGGATGAAACCGGACGTGGTGTTTTTTGGCGAGAACGTGGCGCAGGTGACAGCGGCCAAGGCGATGGTCGCGGTGGAAAAGGCTGCGGGGCTGTTGGTGGTCGGGTCTTCGTTGATGGCGTACTCCGCGTTTCGGCTGTGCCGGGCAGTGGCGGATCAGGGGAAGCCGTTGATTGCGATGAATCTGGGAAAGACCCGGGCGGATGACATGCTGGATCTGAAAATTGAAGGCTCGTGTGAACAGCTTTTGCCGCTGCTGGCCCAGCGCCTCACCACATAAATCCTGACAACCCCCAATCCTGTGGGAGCCGAGCTTGCTCGCGATTGCGGATTTACATTCAACATTGATAGTGACTGATCCACCGCTATCGCGAGCAAGCTCGGCTCCCACAGGGGATTTGTGTGGGCTATCAGGCCGGTGATCAGTGCGCAGACATACTTTGGCCGAGTTCTTCCTTGAGGATATCGAACAACGCCTGCGCCGCCGCCGACAGTTCACCGCCAGGCTGGGTCAACACGCCGATGGCCCGTTCCAACACCGGATCGCGCAGCGTAATGCACTTCGCACCGAGCTCTTGCATCTGCCCCGCGCACAACGCCGGCACCGCGCTCACGCCCAACCCGCTGGCAACCATCCGTCCCACCGTCGCCAACTGATGACTTTCAAACTCCACCGGCAATCTCATCCCCTGCGCCTGTAAATGTTCCTCCAGCATCACCCGCACCGTGGACGGTCGCTGCAAAGTGATGAACGGTTCCTTGAGCAGCGTTTGCCAGTCGATATCCGCTTGCTCAGTCAGCGGCGAATCCTTGGGCACAATGGCCACGAAACGGTCCATGTACAGCGGCGTGAACGCCAATGACGAACTCTGCGTCGGCTCAAACGCCACGCCCAGCTCAACCTGGCGGTCACGGACCATTTCCAGTACTTGCTCGTTGATCACATCATTCACCGTGACATTGACCTTTGGATAACGCGCGCGGAAGGTCTTGAGGATCGGCGGCAGCAGGTTGCCGGCAAACGACGGCATCGCCGCCAGGGTCACGCGGCCGCGCTGGAGGGTGAAGCGCTGGCGCAGTTCGTCCTCGGCATTGTCCCAATCGGCGATCAAGCGGCGGGCCAGGGGCACCAGCGATTCGCCCTCGGCGGTCAGCGCCACGTTGCGCGTGTTGCGCGTGAACAAACGCCCGCCCAGGCCCTCCTCCAGCGCCTTGATGGTCAGGCTCAACGCCGATTGCGACAGATGCAGGCGTTCGCAGGCCACGGCAAAACTCAGGCTCTGGGCCACGGCCAGGAAGGCGCGGATCTGCTTGACTGTCATGGTTGGTGGCTCCAACGTAATACGGATGATCGATTGGTGAGTTTTATCTATCAATCAACCTTAAAAATCAACTTAACAAATCAATACAACAGCGAGACACTCCCTCCCATTCGGCTAGCCAGCCGCCCACAAAGAATAAAAGAGGTGCATATGGCAGGTTTCGACAAGCGCGTGAGTTCCTACGAGGAAGCTCTGGCAGGTCTGGAAGACGGCATGACCGTGATCGCTGGCGGCTTCGGCCTGTGCGGGATCCCGGAAAACCTGATCAACGAGATCAAACGCAAAGGCACCCGCGACCTCACCGTCGTCTCCAACAACTGCGGCGTCGACGGTTTCGGCCTCGGTGTGCTGCTGACCGACCGTCAGATCAGCAAAGTAGTGGCCTCCTACGTCGGCGAAAACAAGCTGTTCGAAGAGCAACTGCTCAAAGGCGAAATCGAAGTGGTCCTGACCCCGCAGGGCACCCTCGCTGAAAAGATGCGCGCAGGCGGTGCCGGCATCCCGGCGTTCTTCACCGCGACTGGCGTTGGCACCCCGGTCGCCGACGGCAAGGAAGTCCGCGAATTCCATGGCCGCAAGTACCTGATGGAAGAGTCCATAACCGGTGACTTCGCCATCGTCAAAGGCTGGAAAGCCGACCATTTCGGTAACGTGATCTACCGCCACACCGCCCAGAACTTCAATCCGCTGGCCGCTACCGCCGGCAAGATCACCGTGGTCGAAGTCGAAGAAATCGTTGAACCCGGCGAGCTGGACCCGGCGCAGATCCACACCCCTGGCATTTATGTCGACCGGATCATCTGCGGCACGTTCGAGAAGCGCATCGAACAGCGCACCATCCGTAAGTGATCCCCTGCCCCCGGACCGAATGAAGGAATAACAACAATGGCACTTTCCCGCGAACAAATGGCTCAACGCGTCGCCCGCGAAATGCAGGACGGCTTCTACGTCAACCTGGGCATCGGCATCCCGACCCTGGTCGCCAACTACATCCCTGAAGGCATGGAAGTCATGCTGCAGTCGGAAAACGGCCTGCTCGGCATGGGTCCTTTTCCGACTGAAGAAACCATCGATGCCGACATGATCAACGCCGGCAAACAAACCGTGACCGCACGCACCGGCGCGTCGATCTTTTCCTCGGCCGAATCCTTCGCGATGATCCGCGGTGGCCATGTCGACCTGACCGTGCTGGGCGCCTTTGAAGTCGACGTTCAAGGCAACATCGCTTCGTGGATGATTCCCGGCAAACTGGTCAAGGGCATGGGCGGCGCCATGGACCTGGTGGCGGGCGCAGACAACATCATCGTCATCATGACCCACGCGTCCAAGGACGGTGAGTCCAAGCTGCTGGCCCAATGCAGCCTGCCGCTGACCGGCGCCGGTTGCATCAAGCGCGTATTGACCGACCTGGCCTACCTGGAAATCGAAAATGGCGCATTTGTCCTCAAGGAACGCGCACCTGGCGTCAGCGTCGAAGAGATCGTCGCCAAGACTGCGGGTAAACTGATCGTCCCGGACCACGTTCCAGAAATGCAGTTTGCTGACCAGTGAGGAATCCTTCCATGCAAGACGTCGTCATTGTTGCCGCCACGCGTACCGCGATCGGCAGTTTCCAAGGTTCCCTGGCCAATGTGTCAGCGGTTGACCTGGGCGCGGCGGTGATCCGCCAGTTGCTGGCGCAAACCGGCCTGAACCCGGCTGAAGTCGATGAAGTGATCATGGGCCAGGTCCTGACTGCCGGCGCCGGGCAAAACCCTGCGCGCCAGTCCGCGATCAAGGCCGGCCTGCCGTTCACTGTGCCGGCCATGACCTTGAACAAGGTCTGCGGTTCGGGCCTCAAGGCTCTGCACCTGGCCACTCAGGCGATTCGCTGCGGCGATGCCGACGTGATCATTGCCGGCGGCCAGGAAAACATGAGCCTGTCCAACTACGTGATGCCGGGTGCTCGCACTGGTTTGCGCATGGGTCACGCGCAAATCGTCGACACCATGATCAGCGACGGTCTGTGGGATGCGTTCAACGATTACCACATGGGCATCACCGCCGAGAACCTGGCCCAGAAGTACAGCCTGACTCGCGAGCAACAGGATGCCTTCGCCGCCGCCTCCCAGCAGAAAGCCACGGCGGCCATCGAAGCCGGGCGTTTTGTCGATGAGATCACGCCGATCCTGATTCCTCAGCGCAAGGGCGATCCGCTGTCCTTCGCCACCGACGAACAGCCGCGCGCCGGCACCACCGCTGAAGCGCTGGGCAAGCTCAAACCGGCGTTCAAAAAGGACGGCTCGGTAACCGCAGGCAACGCGTCGTCGCTGAACGACGGCGCCGCTGCCGTAATCCTGATGAGCGCCGACAAAGCCAAGGCCCTCGGCCTGCCAGTGCTGGCAAAAATCGCTGCTTACGCCAACGCGGGCGTCGACCCGGCGATCATGGGCATCGGCCCGGTGTCGGCCACGCGTCGTTGCTTGAGCAAGGCCGGTTGGTCCATCGACCAACTCGACCTGATCGAAGCCAACGAGGCGTTCGCCGCGCAATCACTGGCGGTGGCCAAGGACCTTGAATGGGACTTGAACAAGGTCAACGTCAACGGCGGTGCCATCGCCCTGGGTCACCCGATTGGTGCATCGGGCTGCCGCGTGCTGGTGAGCTTGCTGCATGAAATGATCAAGCGTGACGCCAAGAAAGGCCTCGCCACCCTGTGCATCGGCGGTGGTCAGGGCGTGGCATTGGCGATCGAACGCGCGTAAAGCGTTCAACAGGCTGCACGGGGACCCACGAAGATCCGCTGCAGCCTGGCAACACCCCCGGTGCTTCTGTGGCGAGGGGGCTTGCCCCCGTTGGGTTGCGCAGCAACCCCCAAAATGTCGGTATTGGTCGAAAATTTTGGGGGAGCGCTTCGCACTCCAACGGGGGCAAGCCCCCTCGCCACAAAAAACACTCTGGCCACAGCCAGTCAGTGCCTACATGAACTGGCTGGCATCAGATGCAACGGGGTCTTTTACCTGCCGTCAGGCAAATTTCACCAGATTCAGCAACGGCAGCGGGCCGCCTGGAAACTGCGTCAGTCGTGCCCCGATGCTCAACTCCCCAAGATCAATCCCGAAGAAGCCCAGCTGTTCGATCAGCGCCGCCACTTGAGCTTTCGCATCGGCATCATCACCCGAGAGAAACAGCACCCGCCGCCCGCCCTCCGCTGCCGGGTCGCTTTCCAGAAACCGCGCTTGAAGGTGATTGAACGCCTTCACTACCCGCGCACCGGGCACCCATTCGGCAAACACTTCGCTGGAGGTACGCCCCTGCAAATCCACCGCCTTGAACGACGGCGCCTCGATTGAGTTGTTGGCGTCGATGACGATCCGTCCGCCAAAATCCGGCAGAGCGGCGAGCGCGGTCGGCAACTTCGACCAGTTGACTGCGACCAGCACGATGGCTTGAGCGGCAGCCTCTTCGCGGGTTCCGGCACGCGCCGTTGGCCCGAGTTCTGCCACCAGCGAGGCCAGGCTCTGCGGACCGCGGCTGTTGGCGATCACCACTTCAATGCCTTGACGCGACAGGGCTCTGGCAAAGGCTGCGCCGATGGCACCGGCGCCGATGATTCCGATAGTGCTCATGAATATTCACTCCGAGGGGGTTGTCGTTGGAGTGAATACTGCGCTTGCCATTAGCGCTTGATTAGCCGGTAATGCCTTGAATGATTTTCAAGCATTACTAGCAGGTGCCGCTGATGGAAACCCTCGCCAATCTTGAGTCCTTTGTGCGTAGCGCCGAAACCGGAAGTTTTTCCGCGGCGGCACGCTTGCTGGCGCTGACGCCCGCTGCAGTCAGTCGTAACGTGGCGATGCTTGAGCGGAACATCGGTGTGCGGCTGTTCCAGCGCTCGACCCGCAAACTGTCGCTGACCGAGGCCGGCGAGGGGTTTTTGGCAAGCATTGGCGGCAATCTGGAGGCGTTGCAGGCGGCGATCAATGCAGTGAGCAGCGACCGGGGCGAGCCGGCCGGCGTGCTCAAGGTCAGCCTCGCACCGACGTTTGGTATCGGTCATGTGCTGCCGTTGCTGCCGGCCTTCCTTGAGCGTTATCCACTGATCAAACCGGAATGGCACTTCGAAAATCGCCCCGTGGATTTGATTGCCGAAGGCTACGACGCGGCCATCGGCGGCGGCTTCGAACTGACACCCGGTGTGATCTCACGCACGCTCGCAGCGGCGGATGTGGTGGCGGTGGCGTCTCCCGCTTATCTGGCGGGACGACCGTTACCGGACGATCCGACGCAGTTGTCCCGATTCAACGGCATCGCGATGCGCGGCAGCCGCACCGGGCGGATTCGTCAGTGGGTCATGCAGGATGGCGCGGGTCATGAAGCGCCGGTCAGTCTGAGCGAAACCATCGTGCTCAATGACCCGGCGGCCATGCGCGAAGCGTCGCTGCTAGGGTTGGGCGTGACGCTGCTGGTGTTGCCGGACGTGAGCGCCCACCTCCAGCGTGGCGAACTGGTGCGCTTGCTGCCCGACTGGCACGCGGATGCTGGACCGATTTCGCTGTACTACCCGAGCCGGACATTAATGCCGGCCAAGACCCGGGTGTTTATTGACTTTGTGGTTGAGGCTTTCCAGTAATAAACCGAGTCATCGTTCATCGCGAGCAGGCTCACTCTTACAGGGGATATACATAACCTTGTAGGAGCGAGCCTGCTCGCGATGAGGCCAGCCCGGTCACCCCAGAAACTGGAGGATCAACCAGGAGTTCGCCCCGCTGATCACCACAAACAACCCCCACGCCAACACCCGCGTCGGCCAGCGATTCACAAATGTCCCCATCAACTTGCGATCGTTGGTCATGCGAATCAACGGGTACAACGCAAACGGCAATTGCAGACTCAACACCACCTGGCTCAACACCAGCAACTTGCCAATCGCGCTGTCGCCCATCAGCCACACCCCGATGAACGCCGGGATCAGCGCCAGCCCCCGGGTGATCAAGCGCCGTTGCCAGCACGGAATCCGCAGGTTCAGGAACCCCTCCATGATCACCTGCCCGGCGATGGTGCCGGTAAAGGTCGAACTCTGCCCCGACGCCAGCAACGCCACGCCGAACAACACGCTCGCTAACGCCCCGCCTACCAGCGGATCAAGCAGTTGATAGGCGTCCTGGATGTCCACCACCTCGGTATGCCCGGTCTTGTGAAACGCGGCCGCCGCGAGAATCAGGATCGCCGCGTTCACCAGCAGCGCCAACGCCAGCGAGCCGATGGTGTCGATGCGCGCCAGGTTCACCGCGTCCTGCTTGCTGGCGAGGTCCTTGCCGATCATTCGGGTCTGCACGATTGAGGTGTGCAGGTACAGGTTATGCGGCATCACCGTGGCGCCGAGAATGCCGATGGCCAGGTACAGCGGCGCGGCATCGCCAATCGCGGAGAGTGACGGTACAAAGCCGCGCGCCACGTCCGGCCAGTAAGGTTTGATCAACAGTAATTCGACGAAGAAACACACGCCGATGGTGCTCACCAGCACCAGCATGATCGCTTCCAGACGACGGAAACCACGGTTTTGCAGGGCCAGCACCAGCAGCGTGTCGAACGCCGTCAGGGCGATGCCGAACGTCAGCGAACACCCAAGCAACAGATGGAACGCCAAGGCACAACCGAGCACTTCGGCAAGGTCGGTGGCGATGATCGAGATTTCCGCCAACACCCACTGAGTGCGTGCCGTGCGCGTGCTGTAGCGCTCGCGGGACAATTGCGCCAGGTCGCGCCCGGTGGCGACGCCCAGGCGCGAACATAGGCACTGCACAACCATCCCCGCCAGACTCGCCAGCAACACCACGAACAACAGGCTGTAGCCAAAGCGCGAGCCGGCCTCGATGGCGGTCGCCCAGTTGCCCGGGTCCATGTAGCCGATGGACACCAGCAAACCCGGCCCGGCGAAGCTCAGCACCCGTTTGAAGAACGATGCCCGCGGATCAACGGCAACAGTGCCGGCCACTTCCGGCGGGCAGAACGGCGCCGTGGCGACTTTGGGTAGACTGAATTTCACGCACACATCCAGAAACAGGTGAAGGGAGCAGCTTAGACGCTTCGCCCGACACACCCAAGGGCCAGGAGCTTTGTATACAAAATCAGGCAATCCATAGAGCAATTCATCACTCGCGATGCTAACGTTGCCACCTCACTCAGGTCGGAGACGCGTGCGTGCTGATGCTTAAACTGCTGGTGATTCCCGGATTTCTGTTGCTGATTTCCCTGGCCGGTAAACGCTGGGGCCCGAGTGTGGCCGGCTGGCTGTCCGGGTTACCGGTGGTGGTCGGGCCGATTCTGTTCTTCCTCGCCATCGAGCAAGGTGAAGTGTTTGCCGCCCAATCGGCAACGGCTGCGTTGTCGGCGATGTTCGCGATGATTGCCTTCTGCGTAACCTATGCCCAGGTTGCCCAGCGCGCGGGTTGGCCGATGGCGCTGGTGGTTTCGCTGTCCGTCTGGGCATTGGCGGCCGTCGTCCTGTCGCTGATCCCGCCATCCCTGGTGTTTTCGGTCATCGCCGCTGCGACTGCGCTGCTTGGCGCGCCCTATCTGTTTCCCAAGGTGCAGCCGCTGGTGTCCGGCCCGGCGCCGAAGTCCGATAAATTACTACTGCGCATGATGGCCGGCGCCCTGCTCACCCTCGCCGTCACGCTGTTGGCCAGCACCGTCGGCGAACGCTGGAGTGGCTTGCTCGCGGTGTTCCCTGTATTGGGCAGCGTGATGGCGGTGTTCTCCCAGCAAACCCGTGGCCCGGCGTTTACCGCCGCGTTGCTGCGTGCCACGGCCACGGGCATGTATTCGTTCGCGGCGTTTTGTCTGGTGTTGGCGCTGGCCTTGCCACACATGGGGTTGACTGCGTTTGCCCTCGGCGTCGGGGTGTCAGTGGCGATGCTCGGGGTCACCCGGCAATTACTGGCACGCCCGGTCAAGCCGACGACCGAGCCTGGACGATCCGCGATCAACCGCTAAGCTCCTCTACAGCTGCGGGCCAGGATGTCGCCCGTTCACCGTGCTGAAGGACCAGACATGAATCACGCCACGCTCCCCGTGCGCACTGCCCGTTCAGCCACCGCCATCGGCGTCATTGCCATATTCCTCTGGTCCTGCCTCGCGCTGCTGACCACCCTCACTAAAGGTATTCCGCCCTTTCAGCTGATGACACTCGGTTTCGGCGTGGCCTTCGCAGCGAGCGTGGTCATTCTGGGGCGACGCGGCATCGCTGGCTTCAGCAGCTGGCGACAACCCTGGGCCGTTTGGGCGACCGGGTTCAGCGGGATTTTCGTCTATCACGCGCTGTATTTTTTCGCGCTCAAGGCTGCGCCAGCGGCTGAGGCAAGCCTGATCAACTACCTCTGGCCGCTGTTGCTGGTGCTGCTATCGGCGTTCTCGGCCGGGGAAAAACTGCACAAGCGGCAAATGCTCGGCGCGCTGCTGGGGCTCGCCGGCACCGCTTTCATCATGCAGCAACACGCACCGGCGGCGGGTGCGGCGATGCCGGTGGCCGGGTATCTCGCGGCGTTTGGCTGTGCGCTGATCTGGGCCGTTTATTCGGTATTCAATCGACGCTTCAGCGACGTGCCCAGCAACACCATCGGTGGTGTCTGCGGCCTGGTGACCATCGGCGGGCTGATCTGCCATTTGCTGTTTGAAACCACGGTCCGGCCGGATGCCGGTCAATGGGCCGCCATCCTCTGCCTGGGCCTGGGACCCGTGGGCCTGGCGTTTTTGGCCTGGGACCACGCCACCAAGCACGGCAGTCTGGCGACGTTGGGGGCGCTTTCCTACCTGGCGCCGCTGATCTCCACGCTGCTGTTGATCACCGTGGGCGACAGCCAGGCCGGTCCAATCCTGATCGTGCCCGCGCTACTCATCATCGGTGGTGCGGTGATTGCCACCACGCGATCCACCGAGAAGTCCGTCGCAACACGTTCGATAACATCGAACGAGTAAAGCAACAACCTTGTGCGTCAATCGAACGGGTTTCCCTCAACATCAGCCTCAGTTCACAACCCACCCGACTGAGGCCTACACCATGAAATTCTTTTTCCACCCTTCGCCTAACCCGATGAAAGTTGCCCTGCTGCTTGAAGAACTGCAAACGCCTTACGAATTGATCGGCGTCGACACCTTCAAGGGCGAGCAGCATCAGCCAGCCTTTTTGGCGATCAACCCGAACGCCAAGGTGCCAGCACTCGTTGACGGTGATGCCACCGTGTTCGACTCCCAGGCGATCCTGCTGCACCTCGCGCAAAAACATCAGCGTTTCCTGCCAAGCACCGCTGCGGGTAATGCCGAGCTGCTGTCGTGGCTGATGTTCATCGCCACCGGCTTGTCGCCGTTCTCGGGTCAAGCGGTGCACTTCCTGCACCACGCGCCGGAAGACCTGGCATACGCGAAAAACCGTTACCTGAAAGAAGTGGAACGTCACTACCGCGTACTCGACCAGCGCCTGGCCGATCATCAATACCTGGCCGGCGACACCTACAGCATCGCCGACATGGCGCTCTGGGGTTGGGCCAACTACGCGCCTTACATCCTCGGGGAGAACGGCCTGGCGACGTACCCGAACGTCAAGCGCCTGTTCGACGAAATCAGCGCCCGCCCTGCCGCTCAGCGTGCCCAGGGCTTGAAAGAGAAACTGGTGCTCAAGGCCGAGTTCGACGAAGAAACCCGTCGCAACCTGTTCCCGCAAAACCAGGCCTGAGTTTGCAGATCCGGTCCCGACTCCCGCATTCGAAGGTGATGAAATGAGTGATCAAGTCGCGTTTATCGTTTACCTGCCAGCCAAGCCCGAACGGTTCGCCGAAACCAGGGAACGGTTGCTGGAGGTGGTGCACCAGATGTCTGCCGAACCGGATTTCGTCAACACCTGGGTCCACCAGTTGCAGGACGAGCCGAACACGCTAGTGCTGTACGAAACCTGGAATTGCAGCAAGGAAGATTTCATCGCCCGTCACCTGAGCAAACCCTATCGCCAGGTGTATGAAGCGCTGTTGCCAGAGTTACTGGCCAAGGATCGGCGGATCGAGTTTCTTGACGTGATCAACCGTTATCCGTCGCGCCGCGAGGTATAAACCGCCGTCGCGCTGGAATGCTTCACAAACTCCATGGGATGATCGCCCTCAAAGCGCGATCATCCCTGGAGTTTTTTGCATGTCACTGTTGAGTAAAAAAGCCGTTGTCCTGTTGCTGACGGCGGTTGCCAGTCTGGGCGCGTTGAACGCACAGGCCGCCAAGGCCACGGCCGCTGCGCCTTCGTCCTCTCAGAAAGTCTCGATGCTGGGCGGCAAGTTCACGTTCTCCCTGCCCAAGGGCTTCACGGCCAACAAGCTGCCGTCCAGCCCGTCCGGCGCCAGCGGCACCATGTACACCAACGAAGCCACCAAGACCGTGGTGATCACCGCGGAAAACAACCTGCCGGCAGACGTCACCGTCAAAGACAACGACAGCGCGTTTCTCGATGGCACGGCCGCTGATTTTGAAGCCGCACAACTCAAAGCCCTGCCGGACTTCAACAAACTCAGCGAAAAAAGCCTGACGCAAAAAGCGTCTGGCCTGGGATTGCGTCAGGTGGACAGCACGGCCACACAGGGTGGCGGCATGACCCTCAACACCACGCTGATGGCGGCGTCGGGTAACCGCATGGCGGTGGTTCAGGTGATTTCCCGTCCGGGTGACATGGCGGCGCACGAAACGCTGATCAAACAGATCGTCACCGGCAAGTAAGCCTCAAGGGTTGAGGCGCTGCAGCCAGGCGTTCAAATCCACAATCTCGGCCTCACTGATGTTGTGGCCGAGTCCTTCGTAGCCATGAAACTCGGGCTTCAGCGACAGGCTCTTCAGCAGGTTGTCGGCGTCTGTACCGTCCTTGTACGGCAGGCGATTGTCCTCTTCGCCATGACCGATGAAGATCGCCAGTTTCTGGAGACTTTCATCCGGTTTGAGCGCGGATTTGAGCACCGGCAGAATCCGCCCGCTCAACGCCGCGATGCCGCCGACCGCCTCGGGGTGACGCAGTGCCACTTCGTAGGACATGATCGCGCCCTGGCTAAATCCCACCAGGAACACCTTGTCCGGTTCGGTGTGATATTTCTTCGCCGCTTGGGCGATGAAATCCAGCAGCACCTGGCCGCTGGTCTTCAAGTCACCCGTCTTGCCGTTATAGGCGCCCTCGCCCTTCTTGGTAAACCACTGGTAGCTGCCCTCTTCCAGGGTCATCGGCGCCCGCACCGACAGGTAGGTGTAAGTCGCGGGCAGATCATCCTTGATGCCGAACAAGTCCTGCTCGTTGCTGCCGTAACCGTGGAGGAAAATCACCAGTGGCTGGTGTTGCGACGCAGCGTTGGTTTGTTCCAGGTACTTGAGGGGCAGATCGGTTTGCAGCGGGGTCTGGGCATGGACCGTGGCGGTTGCCAGCAGCGTCAGCATGGCGAGAAATTTCAACATTGGCCTTCCTTTACAGGGAACAGGATTCGGGAGGGAGCCTAGCACTGTGAGGCTTGATGTATCAGGTGTTGCGGATGGCCCCATCGCGAGCAAGCTCGGCTCCTACAGGGGTCTTTGTTGGATCACAGATTTGTGTACAACACTGATCCCCTGTGGGAGCCGGGCTTGCCCGCGATGAGGCCCTATGCCGCGCCGAATTTTCCGAAGTTAATCGTTGATCAACTTCCCAACCCGAATCGGATCGCGCCCCGCCACTTTCGCCTGCCACGTTCCCGGCTGCGTATACCGCCCGCGATCAATCGCAAACAGCACACCACTGGTCCCGGCGCGTACGGTGGTCACCCGGTCATTTAACGGGTCGACCACTTCAAACAGCGCATCTCCGCGCTCCACCCACTCACCGGCATCGCGCAGGAAACTCACCACTCCGTGATGCGGCGCGAACAGGTACTCGGTGCCTTCGAACGGCATGCCTTCACAGCATTCGCCAGGCGCCGCCGGCCAGTCGCCCTTGATGAATCCCTGCTCGGCCAGGAAGCCGAGGATGGCCTCGCAGTTGGCCTGCGCCTGATCAACCCGAGTGTCGCCCATGCTGCCCAACTCCAACGTCGTCGCCAGGTTGGCCGGGGGAATAGCCGCCTCAGGAAACGCCCGCGCCAGACGCAACCACGGCGAAGAACAGGATTCGTCGAACGAGCTGCCGCCGGAATCTTCACACAACAACGCCACGCCAGCCTTCAACCGCGCCGCCAGGGATTGCCACTGCGGCCAGTGCTGCGGCAAGGCATAGATATGAATCGCCGCGTCGAAATCGCAATGTAGATCGAGGGTGATGTCGGCGTCGCACGCGTGGCGCAACAGCAAGCGGTGCATGGCTTCCAGTTGTGAGGCCGGTGTCGGCAAGCCATCGAGTACCTGCTCCATGGTCTGACGAATCAGGGCAATGTTGGCCTGCGCATCATCGCCTAATTGGTCACCGATCAACGCGGCTACCGGTGCGCTGAGCTCGACAAACGCGCGGTTGAAATTCTTCCCGCTGCCCAGTTCAAAGCGGCCCATGTGGCTGCCTTGCAGGTGCTGATCCAGACCGATCGGGTTCGCCACCGGCACCAGTTCGATCACGCCTTGCAGTTGGCCTTGGGTTTCCAGTTCAGCCAAGCGCTTCTTCAACTCCCACGCCGTGCGCATGCCCGGCAGTTCGTCCGCATGCAGGCTGGCCTGGATGTAGGCCTTGCGCGTGCCCGCGCCGTAACGAAATACGCTGAGGGTACGTTCGGTGCCCAGGTGGCTCCAGGGCAGTGAATGGTCGATGCGTTGCATAGTGAACTCCTGATGCCTGAACGGTGGTGAAAATCACCTGAGGGAAGAGCCTTTGTGGCGAGGGGCTTGTCGGAACGCCGCATCGCCCCGTTCGGCTGCGAAGCAGTCGTAAACGCGGTTTATCGCTGAAACGCTGGGGCCGCTTCGCAACCCAACGGGGCGATGCGGCGTTCCGACAAGCCCCTCGCCACAATGGCTCGTTCCTACAAGGTTCTCTGTTGCTAAAGAATGCACAAAAAAAATGGCAACCGCGTCAACGGTTGCCACTTTTTTGAACGGCGTGATTACTCGCCGTAAACGTCAAACTTGAAGTACTTGTCTTGCACTTGCTTGTACTTGCCGTTGGCGCGGATTTCGGTGATCGCCGCGTTGAACTGCTCGGCCAGGGCGGTATCGCCCTTGCGCACGGCAATGCCGGCGCCGCCACCGAAGTACTTCGGATCGTTGTACTCAGGGCCTACGAAGGCGAAACCTTTACCAGCGTCGGTTTTCAGGAAACCGTCGTCCAGGTTGACCGAGTCGGCCAGAAGCGCGTCAACGCGGCCAGAGACCATGTCCAGGTTGGCTTCTTGCTGGGAACCGTAGCGAACCAGTTGAATCCCGGCCGGCACCAGCACTTCGGTGGCGAAGCGGTCGTGGGTACTGGCGCGCAGAACACCGACTTTCTTGCCTTTGAGATCGGTCAGCGGGTCCTTGACGTCGGTGCCTGCCTTCATCACGAAGCGCGCCGGCGTGTGGTAGTACTTGATGGTGAAATCGACGTTCTTCTTGCGGTCGTCAGTGATGGTCATGGACGACAGGATCGCGTCGATTTTCTTCACTTTGAGTGCCGGGATCAGGCCGTCGAATTCCTGCTCGACCCAGGTACATTTGACTTTCATCTGCTCGCACAGCGCATCGCCGATGTCCACGTCGAAGCCGGTCAGTTTGCCGTCAGGGGTTTTCATCGAGAATGGCGGGTAACCGGCTTCAATACCGATGCGGATCGGCTTGGCGTCTTCGGCCACAGCGGTCAGGGACAACATCGACAGTGCCAAGGCACCGAACATCACTAGCTTTTTCATTTATAACTCCCGTGTGCGGAGGCTTTTATTGGCAGCTTACGATTGGCTTTCGGCCGGTGAAAACCGAAGTGGCCGGCAGTCTAGAGTGGCTTCAAATGGGCAAATTGTGTTTAAGCGACAAATACTTACAGAAAAGTGGCTCGTGTAATGGAGTCCCTTGAAGTGTGCGCCACGGCGGTGCACAGACTGTAGGACAAGTCCTTTTATCAGGCAAAACCTACACACAAATCGACAGGGAAACCCGATGCCTACATTGAACCTGATCCAGCACCACCCCGCCGAAGGGCTTGGCGCGATTGCTGAATGGGCCACTTCCCGAGGCTTGACGCTGAACGTCTTTCGTGCCGACCTCGGCCAATTGCCGCCCGTGAGTGCGACACCGGTGATGGTGTTGGGCGGGCCTTATGAATCCAATGCCGGGCCGGTCTGGCTGGAAGCTGAACGGCAGTGGCTGGCGGGCAGCCTGCATCAGGGTGCTCCGGTGTTTGCGATTTGTCTGGGGGCGCAGTTACTGGCGTTGAGTCTGGGCGGACAGGTGCGGCGGATGGATCAAACCGAAACCGGCTGGACTGAGGTGACGTTCGCCGATGGCCAGCGATTGAAGGTGCTGGAGTGGCACGAAGACGCGATTGATCTGCCGCCTGGCGCGCAATTGCTGGCCAGCAGCGCTCAATGCGAACAGCAGATGTATCGCGTGGGGCCGACACGAGTGGGGTTGCAGTTCCATCCGGAGTGGAATGCCACGTCGGTGGCGTTGCTCAATGAACACTTTGGCGAGGAATCACCGTTGCCTCGGGGTGAACCCGACAGCGCCGCTTACACAGCCGTTTATGACTGGTTGCAGGCGACGCTGGATGAGTGGTGGGTTGCGTCCTCAACCCTTCGCTGAACGCGAGGATTTGAGGCTCTGAGGTGAGAGGGCTTTTGTGGCGAGGGAGCTTGCTCCCGCTGGGTCGCGAAGCGGCCCCAAAACCGGTAACCGCAGTGCATTAGGCACACCACGTTCTCCTTGATTACGACTGCTTCGCAGCCGAGCGGGAGCAAGCTCTTATAGAACAAAATTTATCTCATTGATTTATAAGATAAATTATTTGCCGATTTATCGGCATGTTCTCTGCGCGACAGCGCGGCCTCATCGCAGGCTGGGCAGTCTCCCTCGCCACAATTGATCACCGTTGGCTGTGCGTCAGCATTCGCAGCCAATAACAGCATTGGCCGGACGCTGCACCGCCACACTCAATTCAAACCCTTCATCCAGCCACCCCGTCACCCCGCCGATCATTTCCTTGACCGGGTAACCCAGCGCCGCGAGTTTCACGGCGGCCTTGTTGGCGCCGTTGCAATGCGGGCCGGCGCAGTACACCACGAATAAACTGTTTTTCGGGTAAACCGCCAGGCCTTCAGCGGTCAGCAATCGCCCCGGAATGTTGACCGCGCCCGGCACGTGGCCACGCTCGAACGCCAACGGACCGCGCACGTCCACCAGCACAAAGTCCACCTCGCCGGCCTGTTGGCTGCCGTGGACGTCGGAACAATCGGTTTCGAAGGTCAGACGGTTACTGAAATGCATCAGGGCAATGGCCGAAGGGGCGGCGGGAATTTCGCGAACAAAGCTGGTCATGTTCTGTACTCCATAGTGTGTGGGCGTGAGAAGACTTTATCCGCCCGCCACTTGCCGCTACAGTGGCGCATAAGACACCCACCGGGAACTTTCCGCCAAATGCAGCCTAACCCTGGATTGGTCGCGATTCTGGCCTACGACGGCCTTTGTACGTTCGAATTCGGTATCGCCGTGGAGATCTTCGGCCTGGCGCGGCCGGAGTTCGACTTCCCATGGTTCGAACACCGGATTGTCGCCGTGGACCAGGGACCGATGCGCGCCATGGGCGGCATTCAAGTGCTGGCCGATGGCGGCATGGAACTGCTCGAAGACGCCCGGACCATCATCATTCCCGGCTGGCGCGACCGTAACGCGCCGGTGCCCGACCACTTGCTCGACGCCCTGCGAAAAGCCCATGCGCGCGGGGCGCGATTGCTGTCGATCTGCTCCGGTGTGTTTGTGTTGGCGGCGACTGGCCTGCTGGACGGGCGCGGCGCGACCACTCATTGGCGCTACACCTCTGAACTGGCAGAGCGTTTTCCGCACATTCTGGTGAACCCGGAGGTGCTGTATGTCGACTCAGGCCAACTGATCACTTCGGCTGGCAGCGCGGCGGGAATCGATGCCTGCCTGCACCTGGTGGCACGGGATTTCGGCACGCAGGTGGCAAACTCGGTGGCGCGACGGCTGGTGATGTCGCCGCAACGCACCGGCGGCCAGGCGCAGTTTATTCCGACACCGGTCAGCCCGACGCCGCGCAGCGATGTGTCACGCGTCATGCAATGGGCGCGAGAGCGCTTGCATCAACCGCTGGAGGTGCGTGAACTGGCGAGCGAAGCGGCGATGAGTGAGCGGACATTTCTACGTCGGTTTACCGAAGCCACCGGGATGTCGCCCAAAGCGTGGTTGCAGCATGAGCGATTGGCCCGGGCCCGGGAGTTGCTGGAGGGCACCGGGCAGAATACGGATCAGATTGCCGAGCAGTGCGGGTATCGGTCGGTGGAGAGTTTTCGGGTGGCGTTTCGGGGAGTGGTGGGGGTGCCGCCGTCGGTGTATCGGGAGCGGTTTGGGCGTGGGGTCAACGCGATAATTTAAGGTGGCTTTGAGGGCCCCTTCGCGAGCAAGCCCGCTCCCACATTAGACCGCATTCCTCTGGGGGATCTCGGTTAAATGTGGGAGCGGGCTTGCTCGCGAAGGCGTCGGCCCAAACACCGCTGACTTCAAGGCTTGCGCAGCAGATAGGTATCCATAATCCACCCATTCGCCTGCCGAGCCGCCTTGCGCACCCGCTCAATCTCATCCGCGACCTCTTCAAGCTTGCCGCTGATCAAAATCTCATCCGGCGTTCCCAAATAAGCCCCCCAGTAAATCTCGGTCTGCGGATCGGCCACCTGACGGTAGGCATCCTGCGCATCCAGCATCACCACCACACTGTCCGCCTCACTCACCTGCCCCGCCGCCAACCGGCGCCCGGTGGTGATTTCAATCGAGCGACCGATGCGATTGAGCGGCACTTTATGCTGCGCCGCCAACGCCTGGACGCTGGTGATGCCGGGGATCACCTCGAACTCGAACACACAGCGACCCGTCGCCAGGATCGCCTGCAAAATCCGGATCGTGCTGTCGTACAACACCGGATCGCCCCACACCAGGAAACCGGCGCACTGCTCGTCAGTCATTTCCTCGTTGATCAGCCGTTCGAAGGTCAATTGCTTGGCAAGGTTGAGGTCTTCGACACTGCTCGTGTAGTCCACTTCACCGCGCTCACGCTCGGGGCTGTGGGCTTCGACGAAGCGATAATCGTGATCGGTGATGTAGCGCTCGCAGATTTCGCGGCGCAGGTCTATCAGTGAATCTTTGTACTGGCCCTTGTCCATCAGGAAAAACACATCGACGAGGTTCAGCGCCTTCACGGCCTGCATGGTGACGTAGTCGGGGTTGCCGGCGCCGATGCCGATAACCAACAGTTTTCTCATCACAGCACTCCTTGGGCATCAGTGCCGAGCAAGCGCAAACGCCAGCGGCCGGTGAACCGCAACTCAATGGCTGACAGCGGTTCAACGTCGATCTGGTTGAACGCCGCACCCTGCAATACCTGGGTGAGCGCAGCGCGAATGACAAACGGATGGGTGACCGCAACCACATGCCCCGGTGTTGCCTCAAGGGTGTGCAGCCACTGCGCCACGCGCTGACCCAGTTGCGCCACAGACTCACCGCCATGGGGCGCCGAGGTCGGGTCATCGAGCCAGGCCTGGAGCGCCTCGGGTTGTGATGTTTGCAGGTCATCAACGTGTGCGCCCTGCCACTGTCCGAAGTCGCAATCACTCAAGGCGGTGACCACTTCAACTTCATCGCCAAACAGTGCGGCCGTTTGTCGGGTCCGCAATTCCGGACCGCAGAGTAAACGTGGCGTCCCTTTGAACGCGTGACGACGCGAACCCTTCACCGATTGCCAATCCATTTCCAGCGGTTCATTCGTAGGAAAATACGCCAATTTCTGTGAGACGGTTCGAGCGTGACAGATCAAGGTCAAACGGGTTGTTTGCACGGATAAACACCCTGGCGATCAAATGGAAAACGGCAACGCGCCGACGATATTCGCCAGATTGTGCCGCAAGAAGCCCGGTCCAGGGCGTTTCCTTTCAATCGGCACGCCTGGCTTGCGCCTTTAACGGACCGGTGAAATTCGGCAATCTCCGACATGGTTATGGGCGATAGCCTACAAGCATTGTCGACTACCATGTAGCCCCTGTAACACGCAGGTTTCGCCCCGTTTTGGGGCCTGGAAAAAGCATGGGAAAATTCACTAGACATGTAGAGTCCGCTACATAAATACTCTTTTGGCAATTAATGAAATGAAACCGACACACTCATCCAGCAAGGAGCCCGGATGCCTGTTTTGAGAGACCTGATTACCGATGGCGGCCTGGAACTGACGCCGTCGGAACGCAAGGTCATCCGTGCCTTGCTGGACCAGTACCCGCGTAACGGTCTTGGCCCGATGTCTCGCTTGGCCGAACATGCTGGGGTCAGCGATCCCACCATCGTACGGCTGGTGAAAAAACTGGGCTTCAGCGGTTATGCCGATTTCCAGAATGCCCTGCTCAGTGAAATGGACCACCGCTGGCGGTCGCCCAGCGCCCAGTTGCAACCTCGCCCTGAATTGCCTAAAGGCGATACCTGGAGTCACTCTCTGGAGCACAGCCATCGAGCGCTGGAAGATACCCATGCACTGACGCAGCCCGAAGACATCCGGATACTCGTCGAGTGGCTGCTCGACACACGCCATCAGGTGCATTGCTTTGGCGGCTGTTTCAGCAGTTTCCTCGCCCACTATTTGCTCAACCACCTGCGGCTGCTGAGGCCCGGCTGTTTTGCCCTGGAAGACAACGCTCAACTGCCGGACCGCGTGTTCGACGTGCAACGCCAAGACGTGGTGTTGGTGTTCGACTACCGCCGCTACCAGTCGCGAACCTTGCGCTTGACCAGCGCCGTCAAGAATCAATACGCCCGAGTGGTGCTGTTTACTGACATCTATGCTTCACCGCTGCGCGAGATGGCGGACCTGATCATCAGTGCGCCAGTGGCGTCGGTGTCGGCGTTCGACACCCTGGTGCCCGCGCTGGCCCAGGTGGAGGCGTTGATTGCCTGCCTGACCTTGCGCAGTGCTGACCTTGCCGAGCGCCTGGAAGGCATCGACGCCCTGCGCGGCGAATTTGACACCCATCTGCTGGAGGAACAATAAGGATGTTTACGCTCCCCCATCGCACCCTCTTTCCGACGGTTGGCTTTATCATCGTCGCGACAATCAAGCGTGGAAACCGACAGTGACCGTCAGGTTCGGTGCCAATCACCGAACCCTTTGATACAAGGAGTGCAGCCATGCTGGTCTTACGCCCAGTCGAGTTAACCGACCTGCCCCAGTTGCAACAACTGGCGCGCGACAGCCTGGTGGGCGTCACGTCGTTGCCAGACGACACCGAACGCCTGCGCCTGAAGATTATCGATTCCTGCGCCTCATTCGAAAAAGACGTTGAGGCACAGGGTCCGGAAAATTACTTTTTCGTGCTGGAGGACCTGACGGTCAAGCGCCTGGTGGGTTGTTCAGAGCTCCTGGCCACCGCCGGGTTCAACGAGCCCTTCTTCAGCTTGCGCAACCGCAATTTCAACAGCGCTTCCCGGGAACTGAACATCGAACATGGCGTGCCGGCGCTGTCGCTGTGCCAGGACCTCAACGGTCACACGTTGCTGCGCGGCTTCCACATCGATAGCGCGCTGGTGCGCACTGCATTTTCGGAGTTGCTGTCACGGGCACGGCTGTTATTCATCGCCGCCCATCCGCAGCGCTTTGCCGACGCGGTAATCACTGAAATCGTCGGCTACAGCACCGATGAGGGACAATCGCCCTTCTGGGATGCGGTGGGCAAACACTTTTTCGACCTGCCTTACACCGAGGCCGAACGGCTGTGCGGCCTGGAAACCCGGACCTTCCTCGCCGAGCTGATGCCGCAATACCCGATTTACGTGCCGATGCTGCCCCAGGCGGCACAGGAGTGCATTGGCCGGATTCACCCGGACGGCCAGGAGGCCTTCGATATTCTTGAACGCGAAGGCTTTGAAACCAACAGCTACATCGACCTGTTCGACGGTGGCCCGACCCTGTATGCGCGCACCTCGAACGTGCTCTCCATCACTCAAAGCCAGACCGGCACGGTGCAACGGCGCTCATCCATCGATGCACGCGGTCGCTACCTGGTGAGCAACGATGCGCTCGAAGGCTATCGCGCGATCGTCGCCGAACTGGATGTTCAAACCGGGCAACCGGTGGGGTTGAGCACCGAGATGTGCCAGGCCCTGAACGTGACCGATGGCAGCCCGATCCGGCTGATCGCCCTGTGAGCATCACCCGGCCCCGTGCCCAACGACAGCGCCCGAACTGGCGCGAAGAAGGAGCTGCATCATGATCGTCCGCCCGGTTCGCTTCACCGACCTGCCCGCCTTGATGGATCTGGTGCAACAGGCCGGCCCCGGGTTCACCACCCTGCCGACCAACGAAGATCGCCTGGCGCACCGGGTGCGCTGGGCCCAGCGGACATTCGCCGAACAGGTGGAGCGCGCGGATGCCGACTATCTGTTTGTGCTGGAAGATGACGATCAGCAAGTGGTCGGCGTCAGTGCGATGGCTGGGGCCGTGGGCCTGCGTGAACCCTGGTACAACTATCGGGTGGGGCTGACGGTCAGTTCTTCGCCGGATCTTGGGATACAGCGGCAGATTCCGACCTTGTTTCTGAACAACGAAATGACCGGCCAATCGGAGCTGTGCTCGCTGTTCCTGCGCCACGATCAACGTCAGGGTACGAACGGTCGCTTACTGTCGCTGGGGCGTCTGCTGTTTGTCGCCGAGTTCCCGCAATTGTTCGGCGACAAATTCATCGCCGAACTGCGTGGCAGCGCTGACGAGCATGGCTGTTCACCGTTCTGGGACAGCCTGGGCCGGCACTTCTACAAAAAGGAATTCAGCCACGCCGACCACCTGTCGGGGCTGGGCAGCAAATCGTTCATCGCCGAACTGATGCCGCGCCAACCGCTCTACACCTGCCTGCTGACGGAACAGGCCCAGGCGGTGATCGGCAAAGCGCACCCGAACACCGAACCGGCGATGAAAATCCTCAATGCCGAGGGTTTTGCCCACCAGGGTTACATCGACATCTTCGACGCCGGGCCGGTGATTGAAGCGCCGGTGGCGAAAATACGCACCGTGCGCGACAGCCAGGCGCTGGTACTGGCCATTGGCACACCCGACGAACAGGCACCGGTGTGGCTGATCCACAACCGCCGCCTGGAAAACTGCCGCATCACCGTCGCCAAGGCGCGCATGATCGGCAACAGCCTGATCGTCGACCGCCTCACCGCCAAACGCCTGCAACTGCAACCCGGTAATTCGGTGCGTGCGGTGCCTTTGTTGAGGCAACAGCAGCAGGCGGTGGCTGCGTAATCGTGCGGCCTCGCTGTAACAATCGATATAACAACAGTGTTTCGCCATCACGGCATCTGCCCCTTTGAAAACATCCAATAACAACTGACAACATCAACTAACAACTACTAAATTGCATTTGGAAGTCGCCCTCCCCATACTAAAAACACACACCAACCACATCAAACGAGCCAACCATGCAAAAACTGACAGAGAACTGGTCTGACACCCCGACATTTTGCGCAGCCACAAATATGATCAACACCCCCACACAAACAAACAGCAGCATCAATTGCTGGGGAACAACACCGCGCCTGAATATCGGAAACATTCACGAAATAAAGAAATATTGGCAGCGGGCGGAAGTGCCAGATACATCGAGCAACTCCGCCACCTGATCGCCTCAGCTTGGGAATAAATACGAAGCAGGCTATTTCATGATCAAAACGCTTTTAAACGATGCCTTATCACCCGACGAACTGATAACAACTTTAAAAACCCTGAACACATCAGCCGACATTCATAAGCTAGTCAGCTTGCTGCGCAACCAATCCGAACAGCGCCATGACATCTCTAAAAGTGCAGCGATCATGAAGTCAACAAACACCCATACCGGAACACTGACACTGTACTGCAACAAAAACGGGAACATTAGTCTCAAAGTACCTGATCGCGCATCGCCTTCACCCCTGCTGTACACCGTTCCAGGCAACAGCGTTTTATTTGCGATCAACGACCAGTCATTTGCTGTCCAGCTCTTTGGGGTAGAAGCCAGCCATCTGGTCGTTGGACAGCAGGTCATTGTCGACGCGAACAACCCGTTATTCATCGACGGCACGAAGGTCCTGTTCGACAGCAACCCAACAGGCGACGGGCACGCGGCCTTTATTGGCAGTATCAACCTGCCGGACAGAAGTGCAGACATCGGGGTATTTGATCGTGCCACACGCTGCAAAGTCGCCTGGTTCCCCCATGACGACAGTGCCGCACGCTATCTGGTGAGTCTTGAGTTACTCGAAGCCGCACAGGATCCAGACGCCGGCAAAGTGGCCGAAGAATTGATTTATCACTATCACCCCGCCGTCGCATGGAAAGCCTTTCAGGTGATACAGCTAACCAATCCGAAAACCGCACTGAATTTCGTGCCACTGTTGAGGAACCTGCAAAACAGTCGCCTGAACTATTTACTCGACCAGCAAAGTGAAGTGGCATGAAATTGCAGACGTTTGTTGAGCGTGTGTTGGCGTACGATCTGGAGCGTGACACGTCAAAAATAATAGAGGATCTTCGTCAACTGGCCACCAACCGTACATTGTTGAGCGAGCATCTTTACAACACTGTTCAACAAGAGGGTTTCAGCACGAAAAACAGTCTTTACAGCCCCTACGCCTTTGTACTGTATTACAACGACCTGTTTACTGTTCGATTGGGTTTTTGGTCGCCGGTCTCGTCCCAAGACGAAAGCGAAACGTTTATCTATGACTTGAATCACACCCATGATTTTGAAATGTATGCCGTGGGTTACAGCGGCGACGGGTATACAACGGTCATTCGCGAAATACTTGATGACACACCGATTCGTGCCGGAACAATACCGATACTCGGTGAAGAGCGAGTGCTTAAACTCGCACCGGGCGAAGTCCTGCACATGCCTCCACTGAAAGAAATACATAGGCAGCTTCCACCCCACATAATGTCCGCATCGTTGAGTCTACTTATTCATCCTCTACGGTCGGAGCGAAACGAAGAAGCCTGGTGCTTCGATGAAAACTACAGACCGACTTATCCCGGTATTGCAAAGCAGGAAACAGCATTCTTTGAAGATTCGCTGTCACTGCTTAATAACGGTAGCCATTCGTTACCCCAATGAAAATCGAAGGAAAAACTCTATGAACAAGCCGATGAAAAACTGGAATGAAACCCCACTGCTGCGTGCAGGTACCAACGTGATCAACACGCCGGTCAAGAGCACGCTGGCTTCGCCTTGCGGCAGCATGACCATTCGCTTCAACGTGGGCAATATCCACGAAATCAAGAAAATCTGGAGCGTGCCGACCCAAGGCTGAGACCTGCTCGTTAAACGCATCAACAAGGCTGCAGACTGACAAAGGTCTGCACCTTTTTATGAATTCATTGGCGTTTCTGATTGAAAAGTCTCGGCGCCGCTGCAAATTCGTCATCATTCTTCCACCGCCAGCGTGATAGCCTTTTGTTCCTTCGGCGTTGACACTTTTGCTCAAGCCCTTCCATTCAATTGCAGTGGTGGAACTCGTATGTCCAGGCTTTCCCATCAAGATTTGCGCCGTAACTTTCGCGAACTGTTCGCTTCCAACACCTGCTATCACACGGCTTCGGTCTTCGACCCGATGTCAGCCCGCATTGCGGCCGACCTGGGTTTTGAAGTGGGGATTCTGGGCGGCTCCGTCGCATCGTTGCAGGTGCTGGGCGCCCCCGACTTTGCGTTGATCACCCTCAGCGAGTTCGCCGAACAGGCCACCCGCATTGGCCGCGTCGCGCAATTGCCGGTCATCGCCGACGCCGACCATGGCTACGGCAACGCGCTCAACGTAATGCGCACCATCGTCGAACTCGAACGCGCCGGCATCGCCGCGCTGACCATCGAAGACACCCTGTTGCCGGCACAATTCGGCCGTAAATCCACAGACCTGATTGGCGTCGCAGAAGGCGTGGGCAAGATCCGCGCCGCGCTGGAAGCCCGGGTTGATTCGGAAATGGCGATCATCGCCCGCACCAACGCCGGCATCCTGCCCATCCAGGAAATCATCAGCCGCACCCAGCAATACCAGGCCGCCGGGGCGGACGGGATCTGCATGGTGGGCGTGCAGGACTTCGATCAACTGGAAAAAATCGCCGAACACCTGAGCGTACCGCTGATGCTGGTCACCTACGGCAACCCGGCGCTGCGCGACGACAAACGCCTGGCCGAACTGGGCGTGCGGGTGACCATTGATGGGCATGGCGCTTACTTCGCGGCGATCAAGGCGACGTACGACAGCTTGCGCGAGCAGCGGCAGATCTTTACCCAGGCGTCAGACTTGAGCGCTACGGAACTGACGCATACGTATACGCAGCCTGAGGATTACATTCGTTGGGCGGAAGAGTTTATGCGTGTGAAGGAGTGATGGTTCCGCCCGTTTAGCTGTATTGCCGGTTATGGCCGCATCGCGAGCAAGCTCGCTCCCACATTGAATCTCTGTCATGCACAAAGGCTGAATTCACTGGAGATCAACTGTGGGAGCGGTCTTGCTCGCGAAGGCGGTGGGTCAGCTTGCAGAGTTGTTGGATCAACAGCCGCTTTCGCGAACAGGCTCGCACACACAGGGCATGGGACCGGGCTTCAGACCGGGTCGAGCAATTCGTGATACGGCTTGCCATTGGTGCGGCAGATCACCCGATTGCGGCCGGTGGTCTTGGCTTCATACAACGCCTGATCCGCATCGTTAAGCCATAAAGTCGCATCGGTATGCGCCGAACTGAAAGCCGCCAGACCAATACTTAAACTGACTTTCAACGCCGGGCTGTGCTCGTAACCCAACGTGGCAAAGCGGTCGCGCAAGGCTTCCATCGTCGCGGCGGCACTATTCAACGGCATGTCTGGCAGGATCACGCAGAATTCATCACCACCGTAGCGCCCGGCCAAATCGGCGACGCGCAGGTTCTGCTTGAGCATTTTGCTCAACTGGCGCAACACGATGTCCCCGGCGACGTGGCCGTAAGTGTCATTGATCGCTTTGAAATGGTCGATGTCGATCAGCGCAATCGCCCCGCCCTGCTGTAGGCGTTGGCAGCGCTGGAATTCGACTTCAAGCTGATCCTTCCAGGCGCCATGGTTCAGCAGGCCGGTCAGGCTGTCGGTACGGCTCAGGGCCAGCAATTCGCGCTTTTGTCGGCCGAGGGTGGTGGCCTGACGAAAGCAGATCCAGCCCAGCGCCATCGGATACAGGATCAGCAGGGGCATGCAAGCGAACATCTGCAACGGCGTTGTTGACGGAATGAATGCCGGGGTAAACGCCAACCATCCAACGCCTATTCCGAGAATCTGCGCGACGGTGCCCACCAGCAGGAATCGCACGCCGCCAATGGCGACATTGTTCATCGCCATCATCGACAGCGTTGCAACGCTGGGCAGTGGATTGAACTGCATGGCCGCCACCCAGAAACCGCCGAGAAAGGCGTCGACCAGGATGTTGCGGTGCTCGGCGTGAAACGGCACCTTGGCCCGACGCGCCCATTGATAGGCGACGTGCGGCCACAACACGCCGTTGAACAGCATCAGCCCCCACACCCACGGAGCCGGGTCGAGTGGGTACATCGCCGCGCTCACGCACAACAATCCCAAGGCCAGGCCCAGGGTTCGCGATGTATAAAGCCTCCTGGCCAATGAAAGTCCTTTCCCCGCTTTTGCCACCATAGGGCCTCTGCGCCACTGAACGGAACCTGATAACACCGGGCTTGCAGGTGCGCTTGAAGTCTATCAGGGCGAGGTTAAATAGCCATCACCGGTGAGCGGTCTGAATACTGGAGTATTGTCGCGAGGCGAGTCCCCAATGTTTGGCTATACATGAAGGGAGGGTTCCATCAATAACCATAAAAAAGGAGGCCCATGCAGACTTTTCAAGTGTTGATCATCGGCAGCGGTTTTGGCGGTCAGTGCGCGGCGATCAATTTGCTCAAGGCCGGCATCGACGATTTTCGCTTGCTGGAACGGCGGGACTTTTTTGGCGGCACCTGGTGCCAGAACACCTACCCCGGCGCGGCGGTGGATGTGCCCTCGCCGCTTTATTCGCTGTCCTTTGCGCCCTATCGCTGGACGCAAATGTTCGCCGAACAGGCGGAACTGCACCACTACACCCAGTACGTGGTGGAACACTTCGGCCTGCGCGACAGGGTGGAACTGGAGGCCAATGTCGAACGCATCGAATGGGATGACACCAACAAACGCTGGGCCGTGCACACCGGCAGCAAAGGCACGTTTTACGCACAGTTCCTGATTAATGCGACGGGGCCATTGAGCCAGCCGGTCGTCCCGCATTTCGAAGGTGTGGAACGCTTTCAGGGCAAGACCTTTCACACCAACAACTGGGACCATTCCTACGATTACCAGCAAAAACGCGTGGCCATCGTCGGCAGCGGCGCCAGTGCCGCGCAGGTCATCCCGGCGATTGCCCCGGACGTCGAGCACCTGCATGTGTTTCAACGCACGCCGCACTGGGTGTTGCCAAGGGCTGACCGCGCGTTTGGCCCTTTCCAGCGTTGGCTGCTGGGTCTGAAACCGGCCTACAAACTCCTGCGCTGGATGATCTACTGGCAATTCGAAACCCGGGTGATTGCCTTCAAATACTCGCAACCGGCGATCCGCCTGGTTCAGCAGCAGGCCTTGCGCTTCCTCAAGCGCCAGGTGCCGGACCCCGAATTACGCCGAAAACTGACACCGGACTTCACCATCGGCTGCAAACGCGTGCTGGTCTCCAGCACCTATTACCCGGCGCTGAGTCGCCCCAACGTGACGTTGCACAGTCGCGAACAGGGCATCGCTTCCATTGATGAAACCGGCATCGTCAATCAGGACGGCGAGCACATCGACCTCGACCTGATCGTCTGGTCCACCGGTTACGACGCCACTGACGGGGTGATTTCCTACCCCGTCACTGGCAAACACGGCACCCGACTCAAGGACGTCTGGGCGCAGTACCCGCGGGCCTACCTGGGCACTAGCCTGCCGGACTTTCCTAACCTGTTTATCGTCACCGGCCCCAACACCGGCATTGGCCACACCTCGGCGTTGTTTATCATCGAATCGCAGATGAATTACATCCTCGACTGCATCCGTACGTTAAAAGCACAGGGTTTACGCAGCATTGAAGTACGCCCCGAAGCGGAACGTACCTACACTGAAATGATCCACAGGGAAATGGAGCGCACCGTTTGGAAGTCTGGAGGCTGTCACAGCTGGTATCAAAGCAAGAGCGGTCATGTGATCGCCATGTTTCCGGGGTTTAGTTTCAGCTATCACCGATTGACCCGGGCCTTGAAACCCGCCGACCACATCCTGTCCTGATTACGTTTAAGGAAGTCATCCGATGCTGCTATTGGTCGTCATTCTCGCGGTTATCGTGGCCTGGAGCTGGTTGAGCTACCCGGCCATCGGTTATTGGCTGTACGACTGGAACATGGCAATCGAGGCCAAGCTGTATCGGCTGCACAAGATCGTCGTGCCGATCAACGAAATGACCATCTCGACCTGGCAAGGCGGACCGTATGAAGCCTCCAGCAGTGTGCTGATGCTGCATGGCTACAGCGCCGACAAGAACCTGTGGCTACGCTTCGCCCGGCACTTTGTCGGGAGTCATCGAGTGATCATTCCGGACATTGCCGGCCACGGCGAAACCGGCTTCAAGGCCGGTGGCGGCTATGACATTCCGTTGCAAGCCAAACGGATGATCCAGCTGCTCGACGTCTGCGGGGTCGAGAAGGTGCATGTGATCGGCAACTCCATGGGCGGCTACATTGCGGCGTGGCTGGCGGCCACCTACCCGGACCGGATCGCCTCCGTCGCGCTGATCGACCCGGCCGGGGTTACCGCGCCCGAAGCCAGCGATCTGGAGCGGCATCTGGCCAAGGGGCACAACCCGTTTCTGATTCACTCACGCGAAGAGTTTCGGCGCTTCTACGCCATGACCATGGCCGAACCGCCATGGGTGCCCGGCGTGGTGCTGGACGCGGTTGCCCAGCGCTATGAGCAAAGCCGCGATGAACTGGAAGAAATCTTCAACGACTTCCGCGCCAGCCCGCCGATGGAACCCAAACTGGCCGACATCAAGTGCCCGGCGCTGTTGCTGTGGGGGCACAAGGACCGCTTGATCGACGTCAGCAGCGTGGCCGTCTGGAGCAAAGGCATCGTCGATCTGCGGGTGCATATCTGGGACCACATCGGGCACATGCCGATGGTCGAACAGCCGGCCAATACGGCACGCCTGTATCGCGAGTTCCTGGGGTCGCTGCGCACGGAAAGCCGTTCTCATTTATAGCGGCCATAGCGGCGGGTTGTGTAAGCAGTCCTGGGGAGAATGAAGTCCGTAAGATTCTTCGTTTGTCGGCGCCGCTGAAGGCTGCGATCTTTTCGCACATCCTTTACGTCACCGCGCCGGGAATTTCTTTCATGAGCCAGTCACCCTTCGTCAGCCCTGACCTGATCCGCCAACGCTTCTCCAAAGCGATGTCCGACATGTACCGCGAAGAAGTGCCGCTGTACGGCGCACTCATGGAGCTGGTGGAGCAGACCAACCAATACGTGCTGGACAACGACCCGCAGATCGCCCGTCAGTTGAACAGCACCGGCGAAATCGAACGCCTGGACCTGGAGCGCCACGGTGCCATCCGCGTCGGCACCGCTGCAGAACTGGCCACCCTCGCCCGCTTGTTCGCAGTGATGGGCATGCAACCAGTGGGTTACTACGACCTGACCCCGGCCGGAGTGCCGGTGCATTCCACGGCGTTTCGCGCGGTACACGAAGACGCGTTGCAGGTCAGCCCCTTCCGCGTATTCACCTCGCTGCTGCGTCTGGAACTGATCGAAGACCAGGAACTGCGCGCCTTCGCCCAGTCGGTGCTGGACAAGCGCCAGATCTTTACCCCGGCAGCGCTGAACCTGATCGAACGTGCGGAAACCGAAGGTGGCCTTACCGAACAAGAAGCCCAGCAGTTCGTCGAACAGGCACTGGAAACCTTCCGCTGGCACCACAGCGCCACCGTCACCGCCGAGCAATATCAGAAACTCAGCAACCAGCATCGCCTGATCGCCGACGTCGTAGCGTTTAAAGGTCCGCACATCAACCACCTGACCCCGCGCACGCTGGACATCGACATCGTTCAGGCACAAATGCCGAACCATGGCATCACCCCCAAAGCGGTGATCGAAGGCCCACCCCGCCGGCAGTGCCCGATTTTGCTGCGCCAGACCAGTTTCAAGGCGCTGGACGAACCGGTTGCGTTCACCGATCAAGACAAAACCCGTGGCAGCCACAGCGCGCGCTTCGGCGAAATCGAGCAGCGTGGCGCCGCGCTGACACCCAAGGGACGAGCGCTGTACGACCGTTTGCTCAACGCCGCGCGGGACGAGTTGAAAGACTTCCCCAATGAAGCCAATGCCGCCCGCTACAACGCGCTGATGACGCAGCACTTTGGCGAATTCCCTGACACGTACGAAGGCATGCGCCGACAGGAACTGGCGTACTTTCGCTACTTCGTAACGGAAAAAGGCCTGGCGGCGGATGCGCTGGAATCGTTGTCGCTGGAGGATTTGCTGGACGGCGGGTATCTGCGGGTCGAACCGCTGGTGTATGAGGATTTTCTGCCGGTGAGTGCGGCGGGGATTTTCCAGTCGAACCTGGGGGACGCGGCGCAAACCCACTATGGCGTGCATTCGAACCAGCAGGCGTTCGAGCAGGCGCTGGGGCGATTGACGATTGATGAGTTGGGGTTGTATGCCGAGACGCAGCGGCGTTCGGTTGAAGAGTGTTATGCCACGTTGGGGCACGCGATTTAACACGAACGTGTAGCTGCTGGCGCACCCTGTGGGAGCAAGCTTGCTCGCGATAGCGGAGTTTCAGGCAACATAGCTGTCGACTGACACTCCGTCATCGCGAGCAAGCTCGCTCCCACAGGGGCAGTGTGTTAGCGGAGTTTGGTCAGCAACGCTTCGGCAGCCGCCTCGGACGACGCTGGATTCTGCCCTGTGATCAGCAATCCGTCCGTCTGGACATAGCTCGCCCAGTCATCGCCCTTGGAATAAATCCCGCCCTTCTCCTTCAGCATGTCTTCCACCAGAAACGGCACGACCTTCGTCAGTTGCACCGCTTCTTCCTCCGAATTGGTAAACCCCGTCACACGCTTGCCTTTGACCAATGGCTGGCCGTCCGTACCTTTGACGTGACGCAACACGCCCGGCGCATGGCAGACCGCCGCGACCGGTTTGCCGGCCTTGATAAACGCCTCGATCAGCGCAATGGATTGCTTGTCTTCGGCCAGATCCCACAGCGGACCATGGCCACCGGGATAGAAAACCGCATCGTAATCTTCGGCTCGCACACTGTTCAGCAACGCGGTAGAGGCCAATGCGGATTTAGCGGCCGGGTCCTTGTTAAACCGATCTGTCGCCTCGGTTTGCGCATCCGGCTCGTCACTTTTCGGGTCCAGCGGCGGTTGGCCACCCTTGGGCGAAGCCAGGGTCAGTTGTGCACCGGCGTCCTTGAAAGCGAAATACGGAGCGGCGAATTCTTCCAGCCAGAAGCCGGTTTTCTTGCCTGTATCACCCAACTGATCGTGGGACGTTAAAACCATCAGGATTTTCATGTCGTTCTCACTCCGTTTCAGGGTTGTTCTGACGCTCAACGGCGCTGTGTTTATGGACCCTGCGGCCGGCCCATTCGTTGCACCGGATGTCTGGCGCCGTTGACGGGTGGCGCAAGGCCGTTATGCGCAAGAAGTTGCGCACTCATCCTTTAGAAAGGTCCTACCTTGCTGCTGATCGCCCAGCCTGTCAGGCCCTCCAGCCGAGTGCGCAAGAAGTTGCGCAGTGGTGCGCAAGTTCTTGCGCACATTCCTCCGGGTACAGCGGCGAAAATATTTTCCTGCGTTATAAAACAGGCTCAACACCCTGATTTATATAACGTTAACCGTATCTGGCACGGACCTTGATAACTGTCAGGCACCCACCGGGCGATACACGCCTCCCGGGCACCCTAAATTTTTAGCAAGGAGCACACCCATGGCTACACCAGCGTACATGTCCGTCACTGGCGAGAAACAAGGTCTGATCACCGCCGGCGCGTTCACCGCCGATTCGGTTGGCAACACCTACCAGGAAGGCCACGAAGACCAGGTCATGGTTCAGGCTTTCAGCCACGACGTGATCATCCCGCGTGACCCGCAATCCGGTCAGCCAACCGGTCAGCGCGTGCACAAGCCAGTGGTTATCACCAAGGTCTACGACAAATCCTCGCCACTGCTGCAAGCCGCGCTGACTTCCGGCGAGCGCATGAGCGAAATCGTTATCCAGTGGTACCGCACTTCGGCTCAAGGTACCCAAGAGCACTACTACACCACCAAACTGGAAGACGCCATCATCGTCGCCATCAACAACAAAATGCACAACTGCCAGGACCCGTCGAACTCGCACTTCACGCACCTGGAAGAAGTGCAGTTCACCTACCGCAAAATCACCTGGACCCACGAAGTATCCGGTACTTCGGGTTCCGATGACTGGCGCCAGCCGGTCGCCTAAATCAGGCCGACCGTCTCAAGCATCGGCCAGCTCTGCTGGTCGATGTTGTTTTCGCTCTTCCAGAATTTTTGCGTCTGCCAAGGCCTTTTCGGCCATTGGCGCACGCCGCAGCACTGCACGAGGAACAAGGGATGTTCGCGCCGGCCAATCAGACTCACTTTGCCCTGACCATCGAAGGTCTATCCAGCGATTTGCAGGTGCTGTCCTTGCAAGGTCGGGAGGCGATCAGCCAACCGTTCGTGTTTGAGGTGGAGCTGGTCAGTGAACAGCCGTCGCTGGACCTCGAAACCCTGCTGCACAAACCGGCCTTTTTGCGGCTCTCGCCGGACGGCAGCGGCATTCATGGCCAGATCTACCGCGCCGCCCAGGGTGATTCCGGCAAACGCCTGACCCGCTACGCGGTGACCCTGCGTCCGCAACTGTCCTACCTGGCGCACCGTATCAACCAGCGCATCTTCCAGAACCTCAGCGTGCCGAAAATCATCGGCAAGGTCCTTGAAGAGCACGGCATCCAGAGCAACGCCTACGCATTCAACGTCGGGGCGATTTATCCCGAGCGCCTCTACTGCGTTCAGTACGATGAATCGGACCTGCAGTTCATCCAGCGCCTGTGCGAGGAAGAGGGTATCCATTACCACTTCCAGCACAGCGCCACGGCCCACAAATTGGTGTTCGGCGATGACCAGACGGTGTTCCCGAAACTCGCGCCCGTGGCCTACCAGCAAGACTCCGGCATGGTCGCCAACGACCCGGTGATCAAGCGCTTCGACCTGCGTCTGGAAACCCGCACCAGCCGCACCACCCGCCGCGACTACGACTTCGAAAAACCGCGCATCACCCTCGAAAGCGAAAACCGTGGCGACGCCCTGCCCGACCTCGAAGACTACGACTACCCCGGCCGCTTCCTCGACCGCGAACGCGGCAAGCACCTGGCCAAACGCGCCCTCGAACGCCACCGCAGCGACTTTCAGCTCGCCGAAGGCAAAAGCGATCAACCGATACTGGTCAGCGGCCACTTCCTGGCCCTGACCCAACACCCCAAAGCCAAATGGAACGACCTGTGGCTGCTCACCGAAATCTTCCACGAAGGCAAACAGCCGCAAGTGCTGGAAGAGTCGGTCACCAGCCACACGACCAGCCTCAAGGATGATTTCCATCAGGGCTACCGCAACCGCTTCCAGGCCACCCCGTGGGACGTGCCGAATCGTCCGCCGCTGCATCATCCCAAGCCACGGATCCTTGGCAGCCAGAGCGCTGTGGTCACCGGCCCCAAAGGTGAAGAGATCCACTGCGACGAATACGGTCGCGTCAAAGTGCAATTCCACTGGGACCGCGAAGGCCAGGCCGATGACAAGACCAGCTGCTGGCTGCGCGTCTCCTCCGCCTGGGCCGGCGCCCACTACGGCGGCATCGCCATCCCGCGCATCGGCATGGAAGTGCTCGTCACCTTCCTCGAAGGCGACCCCGACCAACCGCTGATCAGCGGCTGCCTGTACCACAAGGAAAACGTCGTCCCCTATCCACTGCCGGCGAACAAGACCCGCAGCACCTTCAAGACCCTGAGCTCCCCCGGTGGCGGCGGTTTCAACGAACTGCGCATCGAAGACAAAAAGGGCCAGGAACAAATCTTCCTGCACGCCCAGCGCGACTGGGACGAAAACGTCGAACACGACCAGAAAATCCGCGTCGGCAACGAACGCCACGACACCGTCGAGCAAAACAGCTACAGCGAATTCAAGGCCGAAGAACACCACACGGTCTATGCCGATCGCAAAGTCGAAGCCCGGGCGAATGACCATCTGACCGTGGGCGTGAACCAGCACATCAAGATCGGCACCGGGCAGTTCATTGAAGCGGGCCAGGAGATTCACCTGAGCAGCGGCATGAAGGTCGTGCTCGAAGCGGGGAGCGAGCTGACGCTCAAGGGGGGCGGCAGTTTTATCAAAATCGACGCCAGCGGCGTGACCATGAGCGGGCAGGTGATCAACATGAACTCCGGGGGGAGTCCGGGTAGCGGGACTGGGGCCGCGCCGTTGATGCCTGGGGTGTTGAAACAGGCTGATGCGGACAAGGCGGGTGCGGTACTGAGCCCGGTGCAGGTAAACACCCTGAAGCGTAATGCGCCGTTTTGTGAAGAGTGCGAAAAATGCAAGGCAGGTGCGTGTGCGATCTGATCTTTTGACTCCGCAGGCGTGGCTTGCACAACGGCCGTTGCAGGCCAATGAACGTCTTTATCTGATTGTCAGCGCCGCCAGCGATGCCGATGCACTCAAGTCGCTTTATCAGAATGAACCGACGACCCAGGCCACCCCGATCTGGGGCGGAACTCCCTACGCGGGCTGGCAACAGGTCATGCCCTACCTCGTCGAGCTGAAACCCAACTCCGGTTTTCTACCGTGGATTGCCGAAACAGACGCGCAGGACTGGGGTTGGCTGGCGGTTTCAACCAGCACGCCGGAGGTGGTGTTCGAACACCTTCGCAGCCTGACCCAAGTGCGCATGCCCGATGGGACTGAGGTGTTTTTCCGGTTCTGGGATGGGCGGCATATCTTGCCGATTCTGGAAGGGCTCGGCGATGCGGCGGGGGAAGTGCTGCCGGTGTTTGATCGGTATCTGATTAGTGGGAAGCGGCTGGAGGTTGGGCCGAGGGCGGTGCCGAAGGCGAAGGATTGGCCTTGGTGGGAGGTGCCGAAGGGGTTGTTGGATGGTCTGGCCAAGAAGAATCCGTCAACGCTGGTCGGCAACCTGATGCAGTGGCTGCAGACGGAACGACCAGACATCTACGCCGCTTACCCCGAGAGCAACCTGAAGCTGAAAATCGCACGTTTCGTGCGCAAGGCCAATGCTCCGAAAAACCTGAATGAAGCACTGTTAAACCACCTGATTCTGGAGCAAGGCTGATGGATCGCGTTGCCTTTATTGATGACCAACTGGCCACCTTCAAGGACAGTCTGAAACTTTATCGTGAACTGACCGAAAGCAACTTCGCCCAGTGGGTGGATAAAGGTCCTCAGTTCTTTGACAGACCAGCCTTATTTGGAATGAACAGGACCGTTAAGCTCGGTAGTGCGAGCGCGACAGTCAGCACCGGCGATAACGAGTTTTCGTCTACTGTCGCGGAGTGTCCGGCAAACCGCTTGCTATTGATCGAAAGCAAATTCGTATCACTTCATGACGTTCCTGTTGGCAATATCACTGTCGAAGTAACCCCGGTAGACGGTGGTGAGGCCGTTCCTGTCTTGCTGAATGAGGAAGGTAAAGGCGTTTACAAAGGGACACCGGGGAAAAAATATTACGTTCGCGTCCAGAGCAAGGTTACAAAAGAACAGGTCACCGCACTTTTCGACTCCTACGACGGTTTGACCCAGCAACTGCAAACATGGCTGGAAGCTGAGTGGAGAAACTATAGGCCGCTATGGCCCACCCAGACCTTATCGACAACTTACCTTGCGCAGCTCAATGGCTCTGCCATTGGTACATGGGAAGCCATCAAAGGCGCGTTTGATGGCTTGAAACGCATATTCGAGATTCTGAAGGACCCTCAAAAATATGCAGAAGAGCTGGGTCAAAGTGCCACTGACCTGATCAAACTCGCGAAAGAAACGCCGGCGGCCATGGAAAGGCTCATGCTGCTGGCGAGTGATCAGGCGGCCTTATTTTTACTGCTGAAAACTGCAGCTATCTGGCTTATTGAGTTACCGCCTAGCGTGGTTGCGGGTGAGTTCTCTAAGCAGGCTTCCAGCATTCTGGTAACCATTCTCATCGACCTCGTGCTGGCCCTGGTGCTGACGTATGCGGTCGCAGGCTCAGGTATTGCCTATTTGGGCGTGCGCCTGGCGAACTACGGCGCAAGAATTCTTGAAGCCGTAACCGGCTTCATCAAGTCCGTCTTCAATATCCTAAAAGCCTTTATGGAGGCTATCGATAAATACAAGAAGGTGGCCGCCCGTGCAGCGGTTGGGGCCTTTGAAAAAGGCAAGGTCAAGATTGGTTGGGGCAGGCAGGACCACGCTAAAGTACATACCTCGGAACATTTGGACGACAACTCCAAGCAATCAACCAACCACGATGACAAAAATGTCGCGTGCACCCGTGAAACCTGCGTAAACGGCTGCCCGGTTTCGATGGTCACCGGCGAAGAGTTACTCACACTCACCGATGGTCAACTCAATGGCCTCCTTCCATTTGAATGGACTCGACTTTATCGCACCAGTGCTGCGGAAATCGATTGCGGCTTGGGCTATGGCTGGAGCCATGCACTCGCGCAGCGAGTGGAGATAACCAACGACGAGGTTGTCTGGACGGATCATGAAAACCGCGTAACGACCTTTCCCCTCCCGAGCGAACAACGCCCAGCCATCACCAATAGCTTGTCCAAAGCGGCGATTTACATTGGTGACGATCCATCTGAACTGATTCTGTCCCAGTCTGGCGATCAAACGCTGTTCTACCACTTCCGCTACAACATCAAGGGCGCCACGCTAACTGCTATCAGCGGCAAATACGGCAACCGCCTGCACATCACTCGTGACATTCATGGGCGTATCAAGCGTGTGGATAACGGTTCCGGTCGTGCCTTGCTGTTGCGTTACGACCGCAGACATATAGTTGGCATCGATTACCAGCAGTTCAGCCCGGCAGACAATCTGGAAGATGCATGGAGCACCATCCAGACATTAGTTAGTTATCGCTATGACGAACAACATCACTTGGTTGAAGCGAAGAATGCCGCCGGTGAGTGCGAGCGATACGCCTACGATGAAAAGCACGTCATTCTTGAACGACAACTGGCCGGTGGTGCCAGCTTCTTCTGGGAGTGGGAAAACGAAGGAAAATCGTCACGCTGCATCCATCACTGGGCGAACTTTTCGCAGATGGACGCCCGTTACGTCTGGGATGACAAAGGTAGCGTCACCGTTACCAATGCCGACGGCAGTGAGGAAATCTACACCCATGACGATCAAGCCCGACTGATCAGCAAAGTCGAGCCGGACGGTGCCGAACATCTCAAAGCATACGACGACAAAGGTCGGTTGATTGCCGAGAAAGACCCACTGGGAGCGATCACAGAGTTTCAGTACGACGAAGCAGGACGCCTGGAAGCAGTCATTCCGCCAGAAGACGCGCCGACCCAATACGAATACAGCAACGGTTTTGTAACAGTCGTCCGGCGTGACGAATCAATTTGGAGATACCAGCGAAATATCCAAGGTGACATCACCCAACAAACAGACCCTGACGGTAACGTCACTCAATACAGCTACAACGGACAAGGCCGTTTGCTGCAGATCCGTCACGCCGACGGCAGTCGCCATAATCTGGGCTGGAACAATCTGGGCGAGTTGATCGAAGAGCAGCTGCCGGACGGCGGTCAGCGCAAGTATCGCTACGACGCACTGGGTCGGCAGATCACTCGTCAGGACGAAAGAGGCGTCACCCAATACCAATGGGGTGCTGCCAACCGCCTGGCACAAATTACCCTACCCGGCGGCGCCACTCGCGCGTTTACCTACAATCCGTACGGTCGTGTTACCGCTGAACGCGATGAGTTGGGTCGCATCACCCGTTATGAGTATGCCGATGGCTTGCACTTGGTCAGCCGTCGTATCAACCCGGACGGTAGCCAACTGCGCTACCGCTACGACAACCCGCGTCTGTTGCTCAGCGACATCGAAAACGAACGCGGCGAGCTGTATCACCTTGACTACTACGCAAATGGCCTGATCCAGCAGGAAACCGGCTTCGACGGTCGGCGTACTGCTTACGAATATGACCTTAACGGCCAACTGCTGAAGAAAACTGAATTAGGCGACGACGGCAGCGAGCTAGTCACTGAGTACCAACGCGACTCGGCTGGTCGCCTGTTGGTAAAAACCCTGCCTGACGGTGAAGAGATTCACTACAGCTACGACGCTCACGGCAACCTCGTGAACGTCGACGACGGCAACTGGCCCCTCGCCTACGAGTACGACCTGCAAAACCGCCTCGTCACCGAACACCAAGGTTGGGGCACGCTGCGCTATGAGTACGACAAACAAGGAAACCTGAGCCACTGCCGCCTTCCCGACGGCAGCAAACTCGACTACCGCCACCAACCTGGTGGCCGTCTGAGCAGCACCGACCTCAACGGCTCGCGCCTGACCACCCACCAGTTCAGCGCCGACCGCGAACAGCAACGCCAACAAGGTCTGCTCCTCAGCCAATATCAATACGATGACCAAGGCCGATTGCAGGCGCATACCGTCAGCCAACAAGAGCGAAACCTGTTCCGCCGTCGCTATGCCTACAACGCGAATGGCAACCTTGCCGGCATCGACGATAGCCGCAAAGGTAACCTCAATTACTACTACGACCCGCTCGACCGCCTGATCAACGTCCGTGGCACCACCCCGGAAAGCTTCGCCCACGACCCGGCTGGCAACCTGCTAGGCCAAGGTGATCAGCAAGCCGCAAACCTGGCCAACGTCAAAGGCAACCGCCTGCTGATGCAGGGCGACCGTCACTATGACTACGACGCTTACGGCAATCTGAGCCGCGAGCGCCGCGGCACCGGGCAGAAACTCGTAACCGAGTATCGCTACGACTGCCAGCATCGCCTTATCGGCGCCAGCCTGCCCGGTGGCAGCATCGCTAGTTACAAGTACGACGCCTTCGGCCGTCGTATCGCCAAGACCGTCGATGGTCAAACCACGGAGTTTATGTGGCAAGGCGAACGCCTGATTGCGGAAAGTGCTGAGACTCGCTATCGCACCTACATCTACGAACCCGATACCTTCCGCCCACTAGCCATGCTTGATGGCGAAGGCCCGCTGAAAGCGACACCGTTCTACTATCAACTCGACCATCTAGGCACGCCGCAGGAACTCACCGACTACAGCGGCGAGATCATTTGGTCGGCGAAATACCGCGCTTATGGCAACCTCGCCGCACTCGACGTCGCGGAAATTGACAACCCACTGCGCTTCCAGGGTCAGTATTACGATGCTGAGACGGGCTTACACTACAACCGGCATCGCTACTACAATCCGGGGACTGGACGGTTTCTGACGCCAGATCCGATCAAGCTTGCGGGTGGGTTGAACAACTACCAGTACGTGCCAAACCCTACGGGGTGGGTGGATCCGTTGGGGTTGACAACTTGCCCAGGAGGCGACAAATGTATCCCCGGGCAAGGGGCTGAAGTCCCGGAGAACAAGGCGAAAGTAAATCAGGGAGAAGTCACAACGCCGACAGCATCGTCGGTAAACTGGAAAGGATTTTCATCGGGAAAACTACAAACCCATTACCAAAAGCACGTACTTGACCAAAAAGAATTTGGCGATATAACTCAAGCAGATTATTTGAAGCAAGCAAAAGCATTTGCAAAAGAGCCAGGACAGTTCAATGAAACCCAGGTTGGAAACTTTATTATCAAACACGACCCAGCGTCTGGAAGAGTTTTTGTCGCCCACCTTAAATCTCGAGAAATCAGAACCTTTTATAAAGATGACGGAAGAAGCGCCGATGCGTTTAAGTCAGCAATTGATTTAGCTAAAGGACTTTAAAATGCAAAAAACCTCTCGATCCGACGCAATTTACCAGTTGAGCCAAAAAGCTTTAGCCGCCCTTGACAATGATGCGCGCGAATCACTGCTATTGAATTGGTGGGGGATTGATGACAGCGATGAAGTGTTCTCCTTGCTTTCAAAAGAAATGCAACATCTACTTAGCACAAACGACGAACCGCCAAGTGACGTACAGAATCCTCTATATGACGAGTTTTTACTGATCGCTTTGCGCTCAGAATACAAGGGCGTGACAAATTTTTATTTATCTAGCCACATGAAAAAAATGGGACTCGGCGAGCATGAAGTATTGGGACTCATCGAACCAATGGAAGCTTGTCCTTGCTGCGGTTACCGAACATTATCGTCGAGAGCAAACTACGAGATTTGTGATCTGTGTAAATGGGAAGACAACGGAGTAACTGATCCTGAACAATACAGCGGCCCGAACCATATGACACTCGGAGAGGCGAAAGAGTCATTCTCAAAAAACATGAACGTATTGCCTTTAGACAAATGGGTCATTTAAAAATCACTGTAAAGCAAAAAATGTATTTCCACGGACCCAAACATCCTCCAGGCAAAAAAGGAGACCAAAAAAAGATGACCGGCTAATGGGTGCCCCCTTTATTATTCATTTTATTAAGGGCCATGAAATGAAAACAATCTCCGTCCCGTTGAGCTCCGAAGCAATGAAACGCTTAGATCTAGATGAGTGCTTGCTTGGTGATCTTGAGGAACCTCAATTACCAGAAGAGCACTACGCAAAATTATTGCAATCTGGAGTACTTGAAAAAATAAACTCGTCATTAGGAAAACTTATTGATGAGTGCGAAGACGAAAGCATTCAAGGCAACACGAAACTAACCAAATCTCTAGATATTTTAACAAACGCTTACGAACACACCAAACTTGAAGTATTAGAAAAAATTATAACCCTGAACAAGTTAGCACCAAGAAGCAAGACCGGGCTGTTTTTTTATTTCTGAGTCAAATAAAATAAAAGTACAAAAAGGGGACGAATTTATTTTCACGGATTTTTTAGTCCTAAAATAGATTTACACCTGCCCCCCATCGCCCGACCGCAACGACACGACCACGCAGCCACAAAATACTGAGCCTGCAGTAGTCTCGCAAAACGCAATATTACCCACACTGGCAACTGATGAACATCAAACACGTTCTACTCATAATTTCAACGGCACTTCCCACGTCGGTACTTGCTGAGAACGCAGAGTTTGGATTCGTTAAAAGCTGTCCGGACGGAAAGTCTTATTTATATACAACTCAGGAAATTTCTAGCAACAAATCCATTTCAGTACAGTTCCCTAAACCCAACGGAGCCGTCGCTTGCTGCAAATTGACAAAATCAAATGGGGAAAAACAACAACCAGGTGATGTAACCAATTTGCTCAACGAAGCCGACATGCACATCTACGAGCTCGACATTCAGTACAAAGAGCCTTTTATCGGTATAGCCGTGGTGGGTAAAAATGTAAGCGAACACGGTGTGTCAGCGGTGGAAGTCAAGGGACAAGCAACAATAATCAGCACATGCTTAAGCCAAGAAGGCGTTCATCTTTACTCAAGAAAAAATGGACGCTTGAATGGTCATTTGTATTTAAGTCTCGGGTACGACGTGGAACCAACCTATCAATCTTGCGAAACGGAACGTCAAAGCTCGGTACCGACAGAAGTCTCCAGCTACATCCAAAGCAGAGACAACTGTGACTCTCTACGCGGCGATATTCCTGAGCCGGATCCTGCCGACCCAGGGAATCTCGATCGTGTCATCAGCGATATCAATAAATATTGCAAAGGTACAGATCAGCAGCTGAAGCAGTTGAAGGAGAAATACTCCGGAAACAAAAGCGTTGAAACGCTGCTCTCGACTTACGAAGAAAATATTGAAGCGGATATGAGTTTTTAGATTCGCTCATCAAGGACGACAGTTGTGACATCTGAACGCATTTCCCCACAGGCTTGGATATCCGAGTGCCCGCTGCAAACGGGCGAACGCCTGTATCTGATCGTCAGCGCCGCCAGCGATGCCGATGCGCTCAAGTCGCTTTATCAGAATGACCCGACGACCCAGGCCACCCCGATCTGGGGCGGAACTCCCTACGCGGGCTGGCAACAGGTCATGCCCTACCTCGTCGAGCTGAAACCCAACTCCGGTTTTCTACCGTGGATTGCCGAAACGGACGCGCAGGATTGGGGTTGGCTCGCCGTTTCAACCAGCGCTCCCGACGTGGTGTTCGAACACCTTCGCAGCCTGACCCAAGTCCGCATGCCCGATGGCACCGAGGTGTTTTTCCGGTTCTGGGATGGGCGGCATATTTTTCCGATTCTTGAAGGGATGGGTGATACGGCGGGGGAAGTGCTGCCGGTGTTTGATCGGTATCTGATTAATGGGCAGCGGCTGGAGGTTGGGCCGAGGGTGGTGCCGAAGGCGAAGGATTGGCCTTGGTGGGAGGTGCCGAAGGGGTTGTTGGATGGTCTGGCCATGAAGAATCCGTCAACGCTGGTCAGCAACCTGATGCATTGGCTGCAGACGGAACGACCAGACATCTACGCCGCTTACCCCGAGAGCAACCTGAAGCTGAAAATCGCACGTTTCGTGCGCAAGGCCGATGCTCCGAAAAACCTGAATGAAGCACTGTTAAACCACCTGATTCTGGAGCAAGGCTGATGGATCGCGTTGCCTACGTTGACAACCAACTGAGTACGTTCAAGGACAGTCTGACGCTGTACCAGGAACAAACCAAAACCTGGTACGCGAAGGTCGCCGATAAAGGCAGCCGCGCAGCAGACCTGCCCTCCCTGCTTGGCATGGAACGAGTGATCAAGGTGGGCAACACCAGCACATCGGTCAGCATGACTGACAGCGATTTCGCCTCAAACGTCGCTCAGTGCCCACTAAAAGGGCCGCTGCTGATCGAGAGTAAATTCGAGTCGGTATATGACATCCCGCTGGGTGACATCGAAGTCGAAATCGTGGCGGTGGAAGGCGGCGCAGTCAGCAAGGTCAAGCTGGATGCCCAAGGCAAAGCGGCCTGGACAGGTGGTGTTCCGGGCAAGTTCTACAAGATCCGCGTTCACAATGAAGTGACACCGGCGCAGATTGATGCGCTGTTCAGTTCCTATGGCGGCCTGACCGCCGACCTGGAAGGGTTCCTGCGCAAGGAATGGGCGGGCTTCAAACCTCAATGGTCCAACGTGTCGGCCTCCGGCACTGCCATGGCCGTCGGCAACGGCATCCTTGAAGGTGGCTGGGAAGCGATCAAAGGAGTCTGGGACGGCATCAGTCTTGTACTCGACATCCTGCAAGACCCGGGCAAATTTGCGAAGGACCTCGGTGCAGGTACCCAGAAACTGATCGACCTCGCCAAACAAGCACCCGACGTCATGAAAAAGGCCATGTTGCTGGCCAGCGACGAGGCCGCGCTGTTCCTGATGGTGCGCAGCGCCGTCATCTGGCTGGCAGGCCTGCCACCGATGAAGATGGCTGGCGATGTGGCGAAAATGACCACGGCGGCGGTCGTGGGTATCGCCATCGACATCGTCATCTCGATCGTACTGACCATCGCCGCGGAAGGTACGGGCGTCATCTACCTCGCCGCACGCTTGAAGAAGTACGGAGAAATCATCATCAAGGCAGTCACTGGCTTTGTGGAGTCGGTGTTCAAGATCATCAAAGGCTTCATGGAATACGTCACGAAATACACGGCCGTTGCGGCGCGTGGTGTGACGGCACAAATGAAGAATGGCTTGGCCCAGTTGCGTTTTGACGGGAAGAAAAACGCGAAACTGGGCAAGGGCAAAACCGGCGATGATGTCTCCAGGCAAGCCACGACACCCGCCGACAAAAGCGCTGAACCCGCCGCGAAAACCTGCACCGACAAGTGCCCCGTTTCGATGGTCACTGGTGAAGAGCTGTTGACGCTGACCGATGGTCAACTCGACGGCCTGCTGCCCTTTGAGTGGACGCGCCTGTATCGAACCAGCGCCGTGGAAATCGATTGTGGCCTGGGTTACGGCTGGAGCCATGCGCTGGCGCACCGTGTTGAGATCAACGGTGATGAAGTCATCTGGACCGACCACGAAAACCGTGCCACGCCCTTCCCGCTTCCGAGCCAGCAACGCCCGGCCATCACCAACAGCTTGTCGCGAGCAGCAATTTTCATCGGCGACGACCCTTCGGAACTAGTTCTGGCACAGGCAGGCAATCGCCTGTCCTTCTACCACTTCCGTTACAACAGCAAAGGCGCAACCCTTATCGCCATCAGCGACAGCTACGGCAATCGGTTGCACATCACTCGTGATATTCACGGGCGCATCAAACGCCTCGACAACGGTGCCGGTCGCGCCCTCCTCCTGCGCTACGACCGAAAGCACATCGTCGCCGTCGACTATCAGCAGTTTCTTCCGGCGGACACTCTGGAAGATGCCTGGAACACCGTCCAGACGCTGGTCACATACAGCTATGACGCGCAGCATCGCCTGATTGAAGCGAAGACCGCGGCGGGTGAAGCCGAGCACTATCGCTACAACGATCAGCACGTGATTCTCGAACGTCAATTGGCGGGTGGCGCCAGTTTCTTCTGGGAATGGGAAAACGAGGGCAAGCTCGCGCGCTGCGTCCATCACTGGGCGAGTTTCTCGCAGATGGAAGCGCACTACGTCTGGGACGACAAAGGCAGCGTCACGGTTACCAACGCCGATGGCAGCGAAGAGGTCTACACCCACGACGATAAAGCGCGGTTGATCAGCAAGATCGACCCCGATGGCGCGGAGCACCTCAAGGCCTACGACGACAAGGGCCAGTTGATCGCAGAAAAAGATCCGCTGGGCGGCGTGACCGAATACCGGTACGACGAAGACGGCTTGATGACGGCGGTCATTCCTCCAGAAGATGAACCGGTCACGTACGAATACAGCAATGGGTTCGTGAGCGATGTCCATCGAGGCAAAGCTACGTGGAAGTATCAGCGCAACAACCAGGGCGACATCACCCAGCAGATCGATCCGCACGGCAACGCCACCCTCTACAGCTACGACCGCCAAGTCCGCTTGCTGGAAATTCGTCACCCCGATAACAGCCGTCATCAACTGGGCTGGAACAACCTCGGTCAATTGCTGGAAGAAAGCCTGCCCGACGGCGGTCAACGCAAGTACCGTTATGACGCCTTGGGCCGACAGATCACCCGCCAGGAAGAAACCGGCGCGATCACCCACTACCAATGGGACGCCGCCAATCGCCTCGCACAAGTGACCCTGCCCGGTGGCGCAACCCGCGCATTTACCTACAACGCCTACGGCAAAGTCACCGCCGAACGCGATGAACTGGGGCGCATCACTCGCTACGAATACGCCGATGGCCTGCACCTGGTCAGCCGCCGCCTGAATCCGGACGGCAGCCAACTGCGCTACCGCTACGACAACTCACGCCTGTTGCTGACCGAGATCGAGAACGAACGTGGCGAGCACTACCGCCTCGACTACTACGCCAACGGTCTGATCCAGCAGGAAACCGGTTTCGATGGTCGTCGCACCGCTTATGAATACGACCTCAACGGCCAATTGCTGAAAAAAACCGAGTTCGGCGACGACGGCAGCGAACTGATTTCCGAGTATCAACGCGATGCCGCTGGCCGCTTGTTAGTCAAAACGCTGGCCGATGGCGAGGAAATTCATTACAGCTACGACGCAATGGGTCGCTTGGTCAACGTCGACGACGGCCACTGGCCGCTCGCCTACGAATATGACCTGCAAGACCGCCTGATCACCGAACACCAAGGCTGGGGCACGCTACGGTACGAATACGACACTCTCGGTCAACTCAGCCACTGCCGCCTGCCCGATGGCAGCAAACTCGACTATCGCCACCAAGCCGGTGGCCGCCTGAACAGCATCGACCTCAACGGCTCGCGCCTGACCACGCATCAGTTCAGCGCCGGTCAGGAACTTCAGCGCCAGCAAGGCCTGCTGCTCAGCCAGTACCAGTACGATGAACAAGGTCGATTGCAGGCGCACACCGTCAGCCAGCAGGAACGCAACCTGTTCCGCCGTCGCTACGCCTACGATGCCAACGGCAACCTAGCCGGCATCGACGACAGCCGCAAAGGCAATCGCAGCTACCACTACGACCCGCTCGACCGCCTGATCAACGTTCGTGGCAGTACCCCGGAAAGCTTCGCCCACGACCCTGCCGGCAACTTGCTTGGCCAAGGCGACCAACCCACCGCGAACCTGGCCAACGTCAAAGGCAACCGCCTGCTGATGCAGGGCGACCGCCACTACGACTACGACGCCTACGGCAACCTGACCCGCGAACGTCGCGGCACCGGGCAGAAACTCGTCACTGAATACCGTTACGACTGCCAGCAACGTTTGATTGGTGCCAGCCTGCCGGGTGGCAGCGTCGCGTCCTATAAATACGATGCGTTCGGTCGGCGCATCGAAAAAACCGTCGACGGCAGCACTACCGAGTTCCTGTGGCAAGGCGAACGCCTGATCGCCGAAAGCGCTGACAAACGCTACCGCACTTACATCTATGAACCCGGCAGCTTCCGGCCGCTGGCAATGCTTGATGGCGAAGGACCACTGAAGGCGACACCGTTTTATTACCAGCTCGATCATCTGGGTACACCGCAGGAACTCACTGACTACAGCGGCGAGATCATGTGGTCGGCGAAGTACCGTGCTTATGGCAACCTTGCTGCACTCGATGTTGCGGAAATCGACAACCCGCTGCGATTTCAGGGGCAGTATTTCGATGCGGAGACGGGCTTACACTACAACCGGCATCGCTACTACAATCCGGGGACCGGGCGGTTTCTGACGCCAGATCCGATCAAGCTTGCGGGTGGGTTGAATAACTACCAGTACGTGCCTAATCCTACGGGGTGGGTGGATCCATTGGGGTTGGTCAGCGCTGCTGCCGATTGCCCAAAAAAGATCGACACATCTGACTATCAAACTCGAAAAGACTTAAGAACTGATGTCTATGATGCAAAGCGCCCAGACGGCCGACATGCGACTAAACATACAAATGCTCAGTCAGCGGAACAAGCAAGATCGTTGAGTCTAGGACGAGGAACGAGAGACGGAAAACCCGAAGCGTCCTATCTACCAGACATAGCAAACAACGTCAGTGGCTTCGAAAAACAAGCGGCATACGCCGCAGTACGGGAAGGGAACGTATTCGATCACGGCGGTTCCAGGTACATGTTTTATCGATCAAATACTCCTGTTGGCTACAACAATGGTGATTTGACGCACTGGGTGAGAATAGAATTAACGAAAGCTGGAGAACCAGTAATACACAGCTTCCCAGCCTCACCTGAACAGGTTCAAAAATACATGGGGAAAATAAAGTAAAATGAATACCGAACTAAAATACAAGCTCCATCCGATCCGCGTCCCCAGCGGGTGGACAATCACCATCAATAATTTATTCGAAGTTGAACTAACACCACAAACCACAGGCTGGTTTAGTAGCTCAGTTTTATTAGGGGGGGTACGTCGTAGTACAGGTCACTGCTTCGACTCAAGGGTCGAACCAGAGGGAGATCCCGAAGGAGAGTATGTGATTGATTTTTTAACAATAAAATATGACAACAAAGGAAAACCCATAAAAAACTCCGAAATATTCCTAGAAGAGTTCAGAACAAAGAACAAAAAAGTATTTATTGAAAAAATAGAATCCTTCATGCTTGAAGCGTAGGATAAGTGCATAGGCAAAAAAATGGCACCATTGCTTTTTTGCCAAAAACAAACGGCAAACGGCAAACCCAAACCCAAACCCAAACCCAAACCCAAACCAAGGGGACGGATTTATTTTCACGAAAGAAAATAAATCCGTCCCCTTTTGATACTCTTTTGATACTCAAACCGGATGGAAATCCCCTTATGGTTTAACACCAACAAAGTGAGGAATATGATTGTAAAAAATATCAAATGGATATCCAAAGCTGCCGAAGAAGCTGAGGTTGAAATTAGCGACGGGGAATTTACTTGCATCGCTTTTTCCCAGCCGTGCGATGCAAATATTGGAGACACAATAAATAAACCGCTGCATGTATTTTCAATTAAAAATGCGATTGTTTGCGAGGGCGATACGGCCTTAGGTATTTGGAGTATCGAAGGCACGGGGCTTTCAAGAAAAGTCATAGCTAAAGTGATGGATGTTTCGGAGCAATTAATTGCAGTCGGAAGAATAGATCTAATCATCGAGGACTATCTACCTGGCGGGATAAGAACTGGAGATTTAATCGTATTCAACTGCGCACGCATTGATCTCTGGTAAAACATGATTGAAAACACCAACAAATGAGGCAAATTTATTTCCAAGAGAGAAAATAAATCCGCCCCCTCTTTTTCCGATTAATTTTCACGAAAAAAATAAACTTACCCCCTTTCCACAAGAATGCCATAGTAGGCAATGTATGAATAACTTATTGCTTGACGGCTCCTACGTATATGCACACGCACCATGGCTAAGCTGGAGTCAGCTTCTTTATGGGCTGGAGCACAATTTCATAACCGAAAAGGGAGTATCTGAGTTTGCTTGCGAGGGTTTAACTGAAAAATCTTCTAAAGAGGCCATTAATCTTGCATCTTTATTACCGCAAGAAAGCTATTTGACACTCGATTTACTCCGCGGACTTGCTACCGACGAACCCGCCATTAAAACAGACAGAGCAAAACCCTGGATTTTTTTACTGCTTTCATTTCTGTTTAACAACAGAGGCAACTACAGCCACCCTTTAAGTATAGTAGAGAACATATATTCAGGTTTCGATTACCCAGAGGAAATGTCACCTCTAGTTAGATACATGCCGGCATCAGAGGGCATCGAAGGCTCCGAGGGTCAGCTATTCAAGAACTGGGAAAAAGTATTATCAGACTACGATAGTTTTTTTAGTAATCAAAACAGGAAGCCTTTTTAGAAAAAAACAACAAGGACAGATTTATTTTCAACGAGAAAAAATGAAACCCGCCCCCCACTCTTAATGATAGATCCGCGCTTCGGAAATTTCCCGCAACCCCTATCGACATCCATGAACTTGCAGCCCCCCCACTCCCCCAGATAACCTCCCCCAGCCGCTGCGACCTCAGCGACCGGTTTTGACAGACTGAACACGATCGAGGCATGCAAATGCCGCTTTGCGGCTCCGTACTTTCAGGAGCTTCACCATGAAAAAATGCCCACCCGATTCCCTCGACCCACTCGATCTCACCCAAACCACCCAACACACCGTCAGCGCCCGTCTCCGCGATCCAAACACCTCCGACCCCATCAGCCACGTCTTCACCATTCTCCCCAACATCGACACCGAAACCTGCTCAGCCACGCCTGCGAAACCCTCGCTTCACTCAACGTGCTCTCCACCGACCTGGCCTGCAAACTCGAGGGATCACACCGCAGCCTCGCGCTATCAATCCAGCAACTGGCCGTAGTAGGTGAATTGTTGATAAACCGTGCGCTGGACAACCTCGACCCTCCTGGCGATGCATCCGAAGCCCCACAAAGCACTCAATCTTGAGAGAAGGAGGATCAACCATGGCTCGATACATGCCCATCACCGGCATCGACTGCCTGATCCCTTCCCTGCTGATTGATACGGAAGCGCCCCTCGATGTGTTGCACGACACGGCGGCATACCGAACCCGCAGCGTGACTCAACTGGTGGAACCTCTATCCTTGAGTGACTCGCTGAAGGGTGATAACGCGCTACTTCGGGACTTCGCCCGCGTAATTGCAATTCCACTGCGCGACGGCTGCGACTTGCTGGACATCATCGGCCGACGCTTACAAAAACAAACCGCATAAAAAAACGGGCGATCATACGATCGCCCGTTTTTATATATTCATTGCCATCACTTCAACAGAAGGTGTCCGCCCAGTGCTATGGCCTCGGCATTCCATGCACTGGTAAAGAGCCGTGACACTGGGCGAACGGGGGCATTTTAATAGAAGTTTGCGAATATGTCCGCTAAGCGAACATGAAATTTTTAAACACAATGTTTAACAAAATGGTGGTTGCAATACTATTCAAACCACCACCAAAACTCACTACCCAGAACATTAAAACTGATTGTTCTTGTACAAAAAACTTATACAAGAACAATCACTTTATAGAGTCAATACTCAGCTTTTGGAGTGAGCATGAACTTTCAGAATGTCTGTGTAGGTGACGACAACGGTTTGCCCGACTTTCAGATCTTTGAGTTTGGCTTGAACTTCCGGTCTTACGACATCAACTGTTTTTTTGTTGCCCTTCGGACCTTCGAAGGTCACCTTGTGATTCTTCACGTCGATGTGGGTGATTTTCAGCTGAACCTGGATCTGGCGGTAAGCTTCGCCAGCCGGTTTTTCCGAGCCTGGCGCGGCGCGGACATCGCCCGTGCGTTCCGTGGAGCCTGGCAGGCCCTTGTCGATGTCGGTGTCGAGGTAGGCCGCTTCGGCGTGAACGACTTTGATGTCGACGAGATCGCCGGCTTTCAAGTTACCAAGGTTTTTCGCCTTATCGGTCAGTTGTACAGACACCTCTTTCCCTTCAGGCCCTTTAAGCACGACTTGATGGGTTGCGGCGTCCACCGAGACAACTTCGGCGGTGAGCTGATCCTCGAGCACGACGCCAGCCAGCGGGATATCGGCAGCCATGGCGCCGAGGCTGACAGCGGACAGCAAGGTAGCGAGGGAGATGGCTTTGGTCAGTGCGTGGAGTTTCATAGGCGATACATTCCTTGGTAATAAATGGCAGCAAACCGCTCTGGCACACGCGTCAGCGCGATGTGTGCCAATGAGCATAGACGTTCTTCAGAGAGTTTTTGCAGTTTCTTACGCAGTGGATTTGTCGTTATCGGTGCTTTTTCCACTTTCCTTGCGCCAGGTCAGCCAGGTGGTGAGCAAGGCGTTCCTCGGGGCCGCCTCAGGCTCAGGCTTCAGGATCATCAACTTCCCGAGCGACGTTCACGGCCGGCGAATCCTTGTGCGATTGCTCGGCCCTGGCCTTCAAGTCTTGCCATTGCTGGAGGTCAATAGCGCCCTGCCCCAGCAAGTCATCGGCCACGCGCAGCAGTTCCGCGTAATGGGCATCGGGTGATTGCTGCCAATAGGCCTTGTCGTCGAACAGGCGCTGCCAAGAGGCAAGATCTGGCGGTTTGAGGTCGTCGCTCGTGGCGGGCTCCTGTGGACGGGCTGGTTAACGTAGGAGGATGTCGATCTGCCGAGAGTTCCGACTCAATAACCGGTCATTTCCAGATAGCCCTGCCCGGCATGGCTGCCGCTCAATTGCACCGGCCCCTCCCAATACGGAATGCGCAACCCCATCCAGGCGTTGGGGTTGAGGGCATTGAGGGTGATGTCGAGGTGCTTGCCGGGAATTTGAATTGACCAGCGTACGGGCATCGTTCGGCCAGCGACCTTCGCGGTGTCTTGCGGTGTCAGGCGGATGTCGTCAGCGTGCAACGGTTGAGTCTGCCCATCTGCGTCGATCCAGGTGCCGGTGAGGTAAGGCGCGCCGTCCTTGTTGCGCATGCGGTAGAGCATCACTTGCTCGCCGCTGTCCAGGTGCAGGGAAAACCAGTCCCAACCGGTCTGGTTGGCCGTCAGTGGCTGGCTGCTCCATTCGCGGTCGAGCCAGGCCGGGCCGCTGACTTGATAGGTTTTGCCCTCGATGTCCAGCGAGCCACTGGCCTGAAAAAACGGCTGGCTGTAGTAATACGACGCCTGGCCCTGTTCGGATTTCTGGCTGAATCCTTTATCGCCCTGAAGCACCGGCGGGCGCGTGGAGGTCAGCCGAAGTTGGTAACCGAAATCCTTGTCCCGGGCGCTGAGTTGAACGTCGGCCAGAGGATCAGCCCCCTGACTGCTGAATCGCCAGTCATCGATCCACGCATTGAACGGTGCCACGCTCACGCCCGCCTGACCGACGCCGCCACGAGCGTAGCGTTCGGCCGCGTGATGCACCGCCGCCGAGGTCACGGCCGCATGCCCCAGCCAGATCGTCTGATTGGTCCAGCCGACCACCTCCGGCGCTGCTTTCAAGGCGCTGCGAAACAGCGTCCATTGCACGCCGAATTCATGGCCCTGTTCGTCCTTGAGGTTGGCGGTGACGTACCACCACTCGATGCGAAAACCTTCATGTGGCCCGTGATCCGCCGGGAAGCTGAACACGCGACCGGGCACCACCGGGGTAAATGCCGCCGCCTCGCCCCCCAGACCGGCGAAGCCTTTCTCGACAGGCTCTGAGTTATCGCAGCCACTCAACAAAACCAATAAAAACAAGCCGACCTTAATCCTCATGAGCAAACGTCCTCAGCAGGTCCGCCGGTTGCGTGCGATACAGCGAATACAACGGCCACGCCGACGCCAGTAACGTCGCGAACAACGCCAGCCCCATCAACTGCAACAGTTGCACAGGAAACACGCGCAGCGGCAGGCGCCAGCCGAATGCCTGGACGTTGATCACCGTATCCAGGCACCACGCCAGAGCGATCCCCAGCGGCAACGCCAGCACCAGCGTCAACACCGCCAGCAGCCAGGTTTGCCCGAGGTTGAGCAGCATCAATTGCCGGCGCGTCACGCCCAGCGCCCACAGCGGCGCCAACTGCCCGAGGCGACTTTGGCTTTGGGTCAGCAGGCTGATGAACAACGCCACACCCGCTACACACAGGGTCAAGCTGTTGAGCGCGGCCGTGGCGGCGAAGGTGCGTTCGAACACTTGCGTCGACCAGCCCTTGAGGCGCGCCTGATCGACGATGCGGTTGTCGTCCAGCGCGAAACGCGCCTGCATTGCGGTGACGAACGCCGGGATCAAGGCCGGCTCGATACGCAGATTAAAACGGTTGGGCGCCTGCTGTGGCCAGCCGTGCAGCAGATGGTTGACGTTGACCAGCAAGTGCCCCTTGGGGTTGCCGTAATCGGCGTAGATGCCGACGATGCGCGGCGACCACGGGCCGCCCGGCGTGGGAATCGTCAGGTGATCGCCAAGGCGCACTTTCAGCCGTCGGGCCAGTTGCTCGCTGAGCATCAGCGCGTCGTCCTTGGCCAGTCGGTCCCATGGGTTGTCACCCAAGGACTCCAGCAGCGGCCAATGCTGGCGATAGGTCGGGTGATCGATCACGCCAAAAATATCCGCCGGCCAACCCTGCAACTGGATCGACACCTGCCAGTTGGGCAGCACCGCCGAGAGTTGCGGTTGCTGTTTGAGCCAGGTGTTCAGCTCGCGGGACTGAGCCGGGGTTTGCGGATTGACGTAGAGCTCGGCGGTCAGCCGTTGTTCGAGCCAGTTGCTGAACGTCTCGCGGAAACCGGCGGTCATGCTGCCAGCGCCGATATTCGCCGCCAATGCCAACAACAGCGCCATCAAGGCCAGGCTCAGGGCGGGCAGTTGCTGACGGCAATCGGCGATAAACCATTGGCCGAGTACCGAATGACTGCGCTGCAAAACCAGATTGAGCACGGTATTGAGCACCACCGGCAGCGCCAGTGCGGCACCGAGCAACAGCGCCGCCATCAACACAAATCCGCTGGCCAGGCTGTCGCCCCAGATCAAGGCGCTGAGTGCAATCACGGCTGCCGTCGCCGCTACCCAACCCTGGCGCCGCAACCAGCGCGCGTGGGCCTGATGCCAGGCTTGTGGATCGGCCAATGCCAGCAATGGCAAACGCGCCGCCCGCAACAGGCTGTTGGCGCCGGCCAGCAATGCACCGAGTAGACTCAGGCCGACACCGCTGAGCCACCACCACGGGCTGAGGCTCAACTGCCCCGCCACTTCGGCACCGTACAAGCCGCGCAGGCTAGCGGCGACGTCCGGCAACAGCACGCTGGCCAACAGGTAGCCGCTGACCACGCCGGCGAGGCCACCGATCAGGGCCAGACCACCGAGTTCAACCGTCAGGCAGCTGATGAGCATGCGCGCGCTGACGCCACAGGCGCGCAGGGTTCTGAGCAGGCCTCGGCGTTGTTCCAGTGCCAGGCCGATGGCCGCGTGGACGATGAACAGGCCAACCACGAAGGACAGAAAACCCAAGGCGTCGAGGTTCAGGTGAAAACTTTCGGTCAAGCGCGCGAGGTTGTTCTCTTCACCGCTGGTCTTGAGCTGGAGTTGATCCTTGAACGTGTCGGGCAGCGCAGCGCTGAAATCCTTCGGCAACAGCAAGCGCGACAGTTGATCCGGCAACCCCAGAATCTGCTGAGCGAAGCCGATGTCCACCAGCAACACGCCGGGGGCCATGTCCGTTTGAGCGTGCAGCGGCGGCAGAAACTTACCGTTCGAGCTCTCTGGACGCTCGCTTTCCTGCAACCCCAGCGCTTGCATCGTTTGCGGCGCAATCCAGGTGCTGCCCGGCGCACTGAAAAACTCGACAATCTGCTCAATCGGCAACGCCTGCCCCGCCACCGATGAGCCGGCCGGCAGCGACACCGGCTCGATGCCCATCAACTGCAAGCGCTGCTCTTCATGGCCCTTGAGGATTATTCGACCTTGCAGCACCGGCGACACCGGCCAACCGGCACGACGCAAGTCGACAAACAACGCCTGAGAAAACGTCCCGCCACCGGGCGCGCTGAGGCTGGCTTGCGGTTCACCGCCGATCAACTGACTGGCCCGCGCATAACTGTCCCGCGCCTGGCTGTTCAACGCCTGCACGACCGTTAGCAAACTGGTGGCGAGCCACAGCCCGGTCAGCACGCTGAAAAACTGCACCGGGTGCTGCCGCCAATGGCTGAGCAGCGCCCGCAACGTCTCACGAAAAACCCGCACCTCAGCGCTCGTCCGTGCCAGCCAGGCGGCCACCGTGCAACACCACTTTTTCCGCCAGCCGCGCGGCCACCCGTGGGCTGTGCGTGACCATCAATAACGTGGTGGACGTGTCGTCGAGCAACTCCAAAAGCAGCTTCAACACCTCGTCGCTGGTGGCTTCATCGAGGCTACCGGTGGGTTCGTCGGCCAGCAGCAGCTTCGGCTGCGACGCCAGCGCGCGGCCCAGTGCGACTCGCTGCTGTTGGCCGCCGGACAGTTGCTCCGGATAGCGTCGCAGCACATCACTCAGCCCCAAACGTTGCACCAGATGCGCCTGCCAGCGCGGATCATGCCGCCCCGCCAACCGCGCCTGAAACGCCAGGTTGTCCTCGACCCGCAAACTGCCGATCAGGTTGAACTGCTGGAACACCAGGCCGATCTCCGTGCGTCGCCAGTGGGCCAGTTGCCCTTCGTTCATCTGCTCCAGCCGATGTTCACCGCTGCGGATGCTGCCCCGGTCGACCTTGTCGAGTCCGGCAATCAAGTGCAGCAAGGTGCTTTTGCCGCTGCCCGACTCGCCCATCAGCGCCAGGCTGCTGCCGGGTTTCAGGCTCAGGTCGACGCCTTGCAGCACCGGCAGCGGGCCTAGCGGAGTGGCGTAGCTTTTGAAGACGCCTTGGACCTGAAGCATGGGCAATTCCGTTGAGAAACGTGAAGCAAGGATAGCGGCCCTGCATGTTTTTTGTCCGTTGACGATTGTCGTCCGGCATGGCGGCGCCCTACCCTCGGAGGCTGGTAAGTGCCTGCGTGTATTTCGAGCGGTTTTTCCCGTTTTTCAACGGGCATTTCCAGGCACGGATCGTGCGCGATGAAGAAGGTGTCGAGATGCGCCTGCTCGACTGCGGCAGCCTGAAAGCCGGTGCGCCGACCACCGATTACATCCTCGTCAGCCTGTGCAGCATGCTGCGCCGCAAGTTTCTCGCCAGTGGTCTGGAACGTGATCCTGTGCTCGGCGTTGGCCTCGCGTGGCCAAAGACCGCCAATCCGCTGGCTCACGAACAAGCGTTCCGTGCGCCGGTGCAATGGGCTCAGCCGCATCATTCGATTCGCCTGGACCCGCAGCTGTTCGTGACCGCGCTGACACCCGGCAACCATGAGCTGGAACAAACGCTGGTGGATTTGCTCGAGCAGACCCGGCGCAACAGTGAGCCGACGTTGCTGGAGCAAGTCAGCGACCATTTGATCGCCGACCTCACCAGCGCCAACTGGCAACAGTTTTGTGCGGACCATCACTTGCTGGAACGCACCGCGGCAGGGCGGCTGAAAGCACTGGGGTGGAGTTTTTCGCAATTACTGGATGAGTACCGGCGCCGCCGGGCGGCAGATTTGTTGCAGGCGGCGGAGCTGGAACTGGTGGAGATTTCGGATCGGTTGGGGTACGGCGATGTGCAGAGTTTCAACCGCGCGTGTATGCGGTGGCTGGGGTGTGCGCCGGGGGTTTATCGGACGCGGTGGGCCCAGCCTTCAGATCAAACCCGCACTGGGCCAGCGCCGGATGGTTAGAGCAGGGAAAGTCGAATTGTCTCCTCGAACATCACCGCCTGACACAGGAATAATCACCTGTTATGCAACCCGTTCAATCGTATCGGGACGGCTCTTCTTCTCCCCTCCATTCCAGCGCATTAAAATAACTCGAACGACTTTGTTCCAAGCATAAGCCACCCCGATTCCACCCACTATGGCAAAGACTACCGCAAGCATCGGTTGGTCATAGACATGACGAGCCAGGGACTGAAACTGAAAATGCGTCAAATAAATATACAGCGTTGACGATGCTATTAATGCGAGTCCCCGCGCGATGATGCCTGGCACGGGTATAGACCTCATCCAGATCATCGCGAGAACAGCCGGTATGGCTACATCAATATATTCGCCCATTACGAATCCGGGTGATCCATGCCCGAAAACTGCCAAAACATCTTGCCAGCCCATCACAACAATAGTAACGGCAGTGACGGCCCATTTCTGAGCTCTTGAATTGGCGTAGTGAATGGCCATTCCGAGCACCATGATCGCAAGATAGTGCTGTGGCACTCTGTTGTAGAGTTCTGCTGCATCAAACAAATACTCATTAATAAGCACATCAGCCACTGTCAATAAGCATGACGCGATGACAAGACAACGAAACGGGCCTGCCACTATTGCTTTTCTGACGCGCTCAAATGACAGCACAAACCCAATGATTACTATCATTTGCAGGAGCACTTCAACATACCAATAGGCAAAGCCACTTGCGACATTCACTGGAAACCAATTCGAAATAAGCAACAAGGTCTGCCAATGAACCCTGTCGAACACTGCCTGAATCAAAACAGTGTAAAGTAGTGTAGGCACCGCGATACTGACAACGGATTTGACAAGCGTACGCACATTGCCACGCTCATTGATGGCTTGGAGTTGAAATCTTGCCAGACTGATACCGGACACTACAAACAATATCGTCGTCTCGCCTGAAACCGGCCATGTTGAAAAAAGATGAAAATGCCCGACAACAATAAGCAATATAGATATTACGCGTAAAAAAACGGGAACCTCCATCGCCCGAACTGAAAACATTGAAGACTTGGTTTTGTTGGTCAGCTGACACAGCTCACGAACTGGCGTCATTTCCCATCGATCTGGCAGACGGCCAATAAGTTCTTCAAGAACCATTGAAGCTTGAACAAACGAGAGCGAATCCCCACCCAGTTCAACGAACGATAAGTTTGCATTGAGGCGCGGAACTTCGAGTATTTCAGACCATGCATCCACCAGTTTTAGCCCGAGCGGCGATAGATCCTGACTCAAATCTACGGACGCAGCATCCGTGTTACCAGGATTTGCAGACAACGCCCGCTTGTCAATTTTTCCATTCGGTGTCAGTGGAATCGCATCCACAAAAACGAACAACGCCGGCACCATGTATTCCGGGAGCTGTTTGCTGACATGCTCACGCAACTCAGCAGATAAAACAGGCTTTATTGAAATGCAATATGCAACCAGCTTTACATTGGAACTGTCATTATCCGCCAGAACAACACACTGTTTGATTCGGGGATGCCGTGATAATGCGCCTTCAATTTCAGTGAGCTCAATTCGATGACCGCGAATCTTGACCTGATTGTCGCCCCGCCCTAAAAATCTGACACTGCCATCAGAAAGATAAGTGCCAAGGTCGCCAGTTTTATAGCAAATATCGGACTCGACATTTGTAAATGGATTGATAACAAATTTTTCTCGGGTTTGTGCTGCGTCGCCCCAGTAACCTTGCGACAAATAGGGGCTGCGTATAAATATTTCTCCGACTTCGTCTTCGCAGACCAACTGATTCGAGTCATTCACGACCAGCAGTTGCGCACCTTCAATACCTTTCCCAAGTGGTATCCTGGTATTATCGGCAACAGGATCGACCTGATGGTACGCCATTGCCTGCGGCGTTTCTGTCGTGCCGTAAAAATTCACACTAATGGCGTTCGGTGCAGCGACGCAAATCTGTTCGTATAGCGTACTGCTTAGTGCATCTCCACCCCAAAACAGATACCGTAATTCGTTAAATTTTAGTTCATTTATTTTTGCACCCG